>JACCDX010177161.1_pt1 | contig 22345 bp, 20 predicted proteins | sample 7449681 | NCBI WGS metagenome assembly JACCDX01 (sample SAMN15323450, study PRJNA562643) | freshwater metagenome | isolation source: river surface water | place: USA:Blue River Watershed | collected 2017-08-18
AATTCCAAGGCCCGGTAGCGCAGTTGGTTAGCGCGCCGCCCTGTCACGGCGGAGGTCGCGGGTTCAAGTCCCGTCCGGGTCGCAAAGGTTTTGGTGTCGTACTTTTTAAAGGCCGATATCAGAACCTTGTTTGGCTTGGTAGCTCAGTTGGTACGAGCGAACGACTGAAAATCGTTAGGTCGCCGGTTCGATCCCGGCCCAAGCCACAGTTTCTAAGGATCACCTAGTCAACTTGATCAAATGACTTTTTAATGAGATGTCTTCCGGAATTTAATTCGCAATGCATGGTGGAATAACGGAAATAAATGACTCCATCTTCTCAACCAAACGGCATTTCTAATCGCAATACCGAATAAATAATTCGATCCATATCTTCTATTTACACTTGAAATTCGATTCGCCCATTCTAAATTCTTGCTGACAGAATCTCTTCTGATTGACCTACTTGGATCAGCATTAACGATTGTCAACGGCTCCTCTATTTGTTCATGTCTAAGGCCCGCTATTTCCAAGTTGTGGTACCACCAGGTATCTTCGAACCAAGACAGAGATTCGTCGAACAATACGTTCCTTGCAACTTCCGTTGGAATTATTACCGTCGGCGTAGCAATGTAATAACTCGATCGAGAAAAGTTCACTTTGCCATAAACACACTTGAGATATGAATCTTGGTTCTGTAGTAATTTTCTTGGCCTAATAAAGGCCTTGGCTTCACTCATCCTGAAAATAACTGAAGTGGTCGAAAGTACATCTGTTCTTCCCGCTATCTTGCTCATTTGAATCTCTAATTTATTCGGCAACCACTCATCATCATCGTCAATTAGTGCTAGGTAAGTCCCCTTCGCTTCCAAAATTCCAAGATTACGATTATGTGCAGCAGTCCAAGTTGGAACTTCTCCAGTTGCAGTTTTGTTGTTTCTGATCACTCTTACAATTGGAGATATCTTTGTCTCTATTTCTGGGATTCCTAAAGCACTCGAATCTACGATGAGAATCTCAAGAATTGGGTAGTTTTGGGACAAGACAGATTTCAAAGCGGCAGCTATGGAAACACGACCGATTGTAGGCATAACAACAGTAAGCGACATTAGAGATTCCTCTGTCTAATAATATTCTCTTTTGATACCCTAATCATCTCATGAAAATCTTGATTCTCTCCGAAGCTTATAACGATAAATACTTTGCCATCATCAGGGATATAATTGATCGCGAAAAAGCCGAAAATCAAAACTTAAATGGAAAAATTATCGACATCTGTTCCCATTTAAAACATTTTATCAACCTAAATTCTGAAAACCGTCTGGGCACCTTAATTAATCCAACTTACCGAGATTACAAAAAGTTTGTTGCGGAAACCTTTCAGCAGCTTAAAGTAGATTTTGAAAAACTTGAGTTTAACGATTTTGTGAAATCTCCTGACCATGATGAGATTATTGACTCAATTCTTGAAGATTCGGCAACAGTTTCATTCGCTACAATTTCGCAACGGAGTAAGCATTTTGAAAATTATTCCAGATTTAAAAGGAATAAATTCAAGAAACTCGTTAGGAAATTGTATTCGAGTTACATACTAATTTTGGAAAAAGAAAAATACGACAAAGTTTATATACCTTCAGGAAAAAATTCTTGGGGAATGGCGTTGACTCGAGCTGTTGAATCAACATCGCCAGAATGTGAAATTTATTATTACGATAGCTTTGGTTCAGAAAAGAACTACTTTTGTGAGAAATATAAACCCACAGATCTCGATTCTTTGCAAACTGCTATCTCTAAAATTCCTCCCTTGACTCAAGAACAACAATCCATTGCCCAAGCCTGGTTCAGGGAACAAGGTACGTCCAAGGCTCAAAATTTCTTTTTGAGCACGGAAACTTTCGAGGGGCAGGTACAAGGCGAAAATCCTTTGATCGCTTTTTTTACTTCCTCCGAAGATGAGTTCATCGGACTCCCCCGTTGGAATTCCAGCATCTATCACTCGCAATATGAGGGTTTTCAGGAAGTGATACAGCAGATACTCGAGAAATCTGAAAAGATTCCAAAAATTGTAATTCGATTTCATCCTCACTCTAAATATAAGTCGATCTTAGAAAACCTAAAAACAGCAAGGTTTGTTAAACGCTTCTCAAATCTTGGTTGCGAAGTAATTTTACCTCATGAAAATGTATCCGCGATCTCCTTAATTAAGAATGCAGAAAAAGTATTTGTATGGAATTCAACAGTAGGAATTGAATCTTCATTTAATGGCCGCACCACATACAATCTGGCTGATGCAATCTATAGCAAATTAAAAGTTACAACATTCGTTAAGAGAAAGTCAGACATATGGTCGTTACCAGATACGGAGATAAAACCTCATAATTCTGTCGTATACGGCTATTTTATGGCAACTACTTCATACTCTTTGGAAACCTGGGCCTTCTACACTGGTCAACGCTATCCAACGAATCTTCACTATCTACTTTTCGCAAATCACCACGGAGTGCGATCAAGAATTCGGGTATCTTTAAATCTGCTTTTATTCAAGGGACTATGGTTAATTTTACATTTTCGATCAATTTTGAAAAACTAGGGATCATAAACAAAATGAAGAATTACATAGGAATTGAATTCAACAATTGGAAACTCCACAACTTAAATCTCATAGAAATACTAGCTAATAGAGTAGAACGTGGTGACAAAAGTAGTTACTTGAATTTAACATCCCGACTTTATCCTTTGTTTGGAACGCTGTTCCCATTCTCGAATAAGTGTAGCGACTTCATTTCAGAATCAATTGAATGCTTGAAAGTAGAAAATGGACTTGAAATTGCTTACGCGAGAGAATTCAAGTGGTTGAGACTTGGCCTGGGAGAAAGATTAGCACTATCTAGAAGTATCTTAACGACTCCTTTTTTGAATCTGAAGGATTTTAGGTATCTAGACAATAATTGTGGTCGTTCGATTTATTCCACTATCTTCTCCGAGATAAAATCTACCCACTGTAATCAAATAATGTTTCGAATTAAGTTTTATCAACTAGCGGTCAAGTGGATATCGATTTTTTCTTCACTAAATTCATATTTTGGTGAAAGTCATTTTGACGCGGTGGTGATTTTTAATGGACGTTTTTTTGCGGAAAACGCTGCTGTTACAGCGGCCAATCTGCACAACTTAGAAGTTCTTTATCATGAGAGCTCAAGTGAGCCATTCAGCTACACTTTGGAGAAATTTAGCCCATTTGCAATTTCCGATATAGCATCTGAAGTTGCATGCTTGACAAAATTTGTTTCGAAGAGTGTTATTGAAGAAATTGGCACAAATTGGTTTATCAATAGAATTAATAGTCGTTCTCCCGAACTACAGCGTTTCCAACATAATTGGAGTGATGAGTACGTTCATTTTCAAACAGAAAAGAAAGTTGCAGTTTTTTTTACAACCTCAGACGATGAATTCATTGGCTTAGATGACAATTGGAATTTTGGGAAATTTTCGTCTCAATTCTTAGCAGCTGCAAATGTTTTGCGCCTCTTATCGGAACTCGATTACTACACGGTAGTGAGAGTCCATCCGAATACGGCAAATAAGGCTAAAGCAATGGAAGATCAATGGTATCAACTTGATGATGTAAATTTGATAATTGATTCAAGGTCGGCAACGAATAGCTATGCTTTACTTAGGAGAGCTGATTTAGTTGTCGTGTCTGGATCCACAATTGGGCTAGAGGCAGCATTTCTAGAAAAAATAACCGCTACTATTGGAACTTCCCCACATGATGGATTACAAATCTTGGTCGACTTAAGAAATTTCGAGAATTCCAGCGAGATTGCACAAGAATTGCTTAAATACAATATTAGTTTGGCAAAGGAAAAAAGTTTGCAATTTGCTTATTGGGAAGCAACTAGAACTAGTTTTAGAAAATATTTAGTACCTTCTAAGTCACCTTCATTTGACGATGAATATAATACAAATTCTTTTGCATTCCAATGTTTTCGTGCATCTCGAGTTGTTTACAAGAAATTGCAATTTATTGCTAGTTCTATTTTTATGTTTATTTCGAAGATTAATTTTATGGCAAAACTTAAGGATATTTCACTTTAAATTGTTCGCACTGGAACATTATTTTCTTTCAAATATGTTCTAATCGCTGTTGGAGTATTTTCAGTGAATTGGAATATTGCTCCTGCTGCAACAGCTGATGCTCCGGCTTGCACTGCCAACAAAAAATCATGCGGCGTGCCTGCCCCACTTGATGCGATCAGTGGGATACTCAGATTTCTTGAGATTATTGAAATATTTTCAAGATCGTAGCCGTTCATTTGGCCGTCTAGCTTTCCGGATTGAAGAAGAATTTCACCTGCTCCTCTTGCCTGGAAGTCCAGAGCGAGCTCAATAGGATCGATTCGGTGATTTTGTTTCCCTGAGTGGGATATAACCTCTCCCGGTTTAAAACCGAGATCTAGTGCGACTACTACGGCTTGTTTCCCAAACACATCCGAGATCTCAGTAATAAGAGCAGGATTTAGAATTGCGGCTGTTCCCAAAACAATTTTTTCTGCTCCCGCTCGAAGTAAAACTCGTGCTTCTTCCAGGGTATTGATTCCACCGCCAACCGAGAATGGAACACCTAATGTGCCAGAAAACTTGGCAAGCATTTCAGGGTTCATAATTGATTTCTTAATTCTGGCATTTACATCGAGAAACAACAGTTCATCAACATTTCGACTACCATAGAGTCTTGCAATTGCCTCCGCACTTCCTACTGTGCGCCAATTGTTGAATTCTTGTCCCTTTACGACCGTTTGGCCATCCGTTAAGATTGTGGGGATGATTCTAACTTTCATTTTTCACCCACTTGATGATTTCCTTGATTAGTTCATTTCCCTTACGCCCGCTTTTTTCCGGATGAAATTGGAACCCTAAAATATTTTCATACTTTATTGCGGAAACAAACGTTTTGTCCCCAAATGGCGTACTAGAGAGAATATTTGCATTTTCATTAGGTATGAATTGGTACGAGTGTACGAAATAGAAATCTCCCGGCTGGGTCAGAGATTGAAATGTCGCATTATTTGAAATCGTTTCAGCCCAACCGGTATGTGGAACTTTTTCGAGATTCATACTAGGAAGTTTCTTAGTACTACCTTGGATAAGATCGAGCCCCATAGTTCCAAGGGATTCCTCGCTATTTGTTCCTAGTAATTGCATACCTAGACAAATGCCAACAATTTTTATCCCGGAACGCACGCCTTCTAAGATTTTATTTTCTAGCCCTGAACTTCGCAACGAACTCATGCCCGCATCAAAGCTTCCTAAGCCAGGAAGCACTACCAGATCAGCCTTCAAGTGATTTAATGAATTGTCAAAAACTGAAATGGAATCCGCTTGCGTGAGATTAATTCCGAAAGCCCTGATTACTGAATTTAGGTTATTTATTCCAAGGTCTAAGACTTCTATTTTCACTCATCAACTCACTAATTATCGTAAGAAATTTTCACTAAATTCTTATTCGCATCCCGTATATATTTTCCAGATAAATCTCGTTTAAATAATTCGGGATTTGTAAATCGATCACAAATCTCATCGAATTCATCTATAGTCAATCCTATTCTTGACAAAATCTCTAGTATTGGCTTGCCTAAACATGTTGATGGATATTTACCATCGTGCATCATAACAAGTTGCAATCCCTGCTCTCGAGAAATTCTTCCTCTGCGAATATACATGGAAACAATGTCTGTTGTTCGCCCGAAGCCATACTTGAGGAATTTAAAGTAGTCATGGATCCCAGTCTGATGATTATCTAAATTCTCATAGTCAACAATCGATCCCTCGACAACCCTGCCTAAGGAATTAAAGCCATGTGCTTGAGCGATGAAGTAATTCATTAGTCCATCCCATTGAAAATAGTATCCGAGGAAAAGTCCTGTCACCCCCACTTCAGATAATTCTTTGTCGGTTGGATATGAGTAGGGAATCAAATCCTTTTTTGATATCCCGAAACTATCCGGTAAGTCTGAAACGCGCATACCGAGCATTCCACCGAATTCTTCTAACCAACGCCGATTCAAAGTGTTTGATTCACTCGCAGATGCTGGTCCGCCATATTCGTTTTGGCTGTTCTCTCCCCAAATAATCAGAGGAACTTTATATTGGACTGCCGCTCGCACTGGAATCGTAAAAATACCAACATGTTCAGGCCAAGAGATATCTCCAACTTCTACAAGACCAACCCGATTTAAATGCGCTCGAACTTTCGGGTTGGGCGAAAATTCAACGTAATCTACTCCGAGACTCTTAATGTTTTCAATATTTTTTCGACCAATTTCACTCAAATCACATGTAGTTGAGGTTACACATAAAGGATTCAATCCAAATTCTAAAACTTTTAGTACTTGTGCGGTGCTATCTTTCCCACCAGACACAGGAACAATACAATCCCAGTTGGAACTATCTTTTGATCGAAACCTGTTCGTAATCTCTATAAATTCTAAAGTTCTGGCATGCCAATCAATTTCTTTTCTATCTTGGAATGAGATACATGCTGCACAAACGCCGTCTTCATTAAAATAAAGATCGGGTTTTGTGTCAGGCAATAAACAGTTTTTACAATACTTCACTCGTTCTCCACTTTCTCAAGAAGAAACCAATTAATGTCATCTTGTGGAAAACTATCACGGTGATAGGCAAAGCCGTAGTCGCGTAGCCTTAAGTGAGGAAACATATCCATTAGTTCACCTGCAAAATCTCTCTTAAATAACTTATCTTCATGCCCTCGATAGGGTATCCCAACTGGGATAGGATTGTAATACTCAGCTATCAAAATATATTTTTTGCTCCATTTGTACATATTATTGTAAACGTCTTTCAACTGCTTTGGGTCGAGGTGAATCAGAACGCCTTTCGAAAAAACTAAATCATGCGTGAGGTTTACCTCAGCTTCTAAAATAGAACTGTTGATCACTATTGAACCTGTCTTCTTTAATTCTTCCGACGCCACTTTGTTTATTTCTATCGCGGTAAATTTCGAGTTTGGGTACAATTCCTTCAATGCAACAATATTCATACCGATATTTGCGCCGAGCTCAAGAAATGTTTTTGGCTCATCCTCAATAGAAGAGAAAATTTTTGTAAACAAGTGAATATTTGATGCCAATAGAGCGTCACTTCGGTTACGTTCAATATACTCAAGGCCGAAATCTCCGGCCCAAAATTCTTCTTGCGAAGAGTTGTGATCTTTTGTCATTTTACTTTTCGTGCCTCTCCATGTAAAGGATTTCTGCCTTTTTCCAATCGTTCAAGTCATCTATGTCGACAAACTCCCTTTCAGTTCCTGCAATAAAGGTTGAAAAGTTCGAAAAAATTTTCCTCTCTTCTATCCATGCTTGGCTTTTACCCCAATAAAATTGCCCTGCATCAACAAAGCCCAGTGGCAAATCTTGCGTTCTAGTAAATTCAAATTGAGGAAAATTTTGGTAGACACCTCCATTTTCATCTTGGGTAAAGCTTCTAAAAAAATTCTTCTCCGTTGGGGTCGCAGCAAACACATAATCCCATTTCCCAGTCATCATTAATTTATACCCCGATTGCAATTGTTTTTCAGTGAGAAGTGGAGTTGCTGGATATATACAACACACCAGTTCCTCTTTATGGAGGTTAAGCGTCCCCACCACATTTGCTAAAACTTGAGAGGTGGTCGCAAAATCATCAGAGAGTTCTTTGCTCCTTAGTGAAGAACAGGTAGCACCAAAAGTTAAGGCTATATCCATTATCTCAGTATCGTCGGTTGAAACAATAACATCCGAAAACAAATTTGTTTTTTGGGCGGTTTCAATTGAATAAGCGAGAATCGGTTTTCCTAGAAAATTCTTAATGTTCTTCTTTGGGATTCGCTTGCTTCCCACTCTGGCGGGTATTACTGCTATGGGGGACATTCAGTCGACCAAACCCGGCGACATCGGGGTTCCGGTAACGTGATTATTGAGAAATCGTTTACCCAAGAGCTCTTCTAAATACTTTGGTGAGCATCCCATCCCTGGTCGGATTGCTCGAACATTTTCAAGTGTCACGAAATCTCCTGCCATTACATCTTTCGTAATGTACAAGCTTCTACGAAGCCGTCTTGACTCATTTTCTGAATCCTGAATTCTCCATTCTGGATCACCGAGCGAATAATGCGCACTAAGTCCTTCCCTAACCAGTATTGCAAATTCCTCGGGTTCCATCGAAAAGGCACCATCTGCGCCACCATCCTCTCGCCGAAGAGTTATGTGTTTTTCAACAGCGGTCGCTCCTAAGGAAATCGCAGCGATGCTAACTCCTATACCAAGTGTATGGTCAGATACGCCCACCTTTACGCCAAAGTGATTACGAAGAGTAGTCATTCGGTTTAGATGCGCATCCGAAGGCTTTGCAGGATATGAACTAGTGCAAACCAAGAGTGTTAAATCCTTGTTACCAGCCTTTTCAACGACTTTGACCAAATCTTCAATCTCTGCAAGTTCTGTTGCGCCTGTAGAGATTATGAGTGGTTTTCCGGTTTCCGCAACTGCCCTAATAAGCGCATGATCGCTCGTTTCAAGGGAAGCAATTTTATATAAGGGTGCATTTAAATCCTCTAAAAACCGAACTGCCGTCAGGTCGAATGGAGAACTAAATGGCAAAACCCCTAACTTTCTACATAATGAAAAGAGTTCTGCATGCCATTCCCACGGAGTATGGGCTTCCTGGTATAAATTGTATAGGTTTCGCCCTCCCCAAAGTTCATGGTCGCTAACGACAGAAAAATCTTCCGAGTTTAAATCTAGTGTCATTGTGTCTGCCGTATATGTCTGGAATTTCACTGCGTTTGCCCCGGAGCGCGCAGCTGCCTTCACGATGTCTTTGGCCCGCTCAAGCGATCCCATATGGTTGGCAGAAACTTCAGCTATGAAAAGTGGGGCATCTCCTAAGATTGACATCCCAGTAGTGTAGCAATCTAAACCAATCAAGTTATCTGTAAGGATGGTCAAACATTAAAATCTAAATCAATTTTTCTTTGATTTCACTACCTGACCTGAAGATATGGACCTTGTAATGATTTGTCCGCTTGCTATTAAGACATCGTCACCGACGTCGAGATTTGGCTCTAATGAAACAGAAATTCCTGCTCGGACGCGGTTTCCTAATCGAACACAACCTGAAGTTGAAAAATTTGGTCCTGTACAAAACGCATCACCAATTACATTATGGTGTTCGATCGTACTGTTTGAGCTGATATAGCAGCCTGCTCCAATTCGAGTGTCGCTTCCTATATGCACCCCGCCAAAAATCAAAGTTCCCCTACCCACTATGGTATTCGTACCAAGAATTGTGGACGGGTGAATAAGGGTGACTAATTCGAAGCCCAGTTTTTCCGACATCTCTAAAGCAAAAAATCGGAATTTTGGTGAACTCCCCGGTGTCAAAACAAATTTATGGGCACCATACGCCTTGGCAATTGCTTCAAAATCGCTCTCAGAAGTCCCCCCTAATCTAGGTATACCAAGAAAATCTAAAGGGTTCTCTACTTCCCTTGACATGTAACCCATTGGCTTTAATGTCCCATCAAGTTTCACTAAATCCAAAGACTGGATTGCGCTCGAACCACCTCCGATCAAGACACAGGGCTCTAATTCTGCCTCCAGTTCCATCCACAATTTCCAGCTTTTTTGTCCTTCCGTCCACATATAAATATCAGCAAAGTTGGAAATTTCCGAACCTTTGACGGCTTCTAAAATGTGATTCTTGGTGACTACGCCCTGACTTGGCAACTTTGATGAAATTTGTGAAATATCAATTTTAAGTTCATGAATCAAGTCAATAGCTGGTTGTGACAACAAAAATTCGTTTGATTCTTTTTCGAATGTTGGAGTAGATTTACTTTCCTTGATTAACTCTTTAAATTCAGTTTGCATCAACAGTCTAGTAGAAATAATTCCTATGGTATCTCCTGGAATAATCCGGTCTCCTACCGCCGACAGCGGATAAAAATATCCCGCACTCTCAGCCTCTACCTCAAAAATGGATTTTGCGCCTTCAACTTCAAATAATGGTGTTCCTATTTGTACACTCTGACCTTCTGTTAATAATATTGCGACACATAGCAATGTCTCATCAGATGGGGAATCTCTATGTGCAACTACTGACTTCAAATGTGTATCACGCATTGGCGACAGCCTCTCGAATAGCTTTTTCAATGAGACTTTTTGAAGGGATCTGGAAATCCTCTAAGCTTCCGTTAGGAATCCACGTGCTTGGATGTAAGTGGTTAAAATTTAACTTAGAATTTCTTTTTATGACTTCCGATAACATAAAAGATGTGTAACCAAATCCATTAATTGATTCATCAATAACTAAAAGATTGTTGTTCGTTTCCCTAAGCGACATCTCGAATAAGGAACTTGGCTCCTTATCAAGGAACTCCGGGATGAAAATATTCACAAATATTTCATCAGTTCTTGCAATTATTTCCGCTATCTCAAGTACTGAGTGAATTAAACCCCCAAGGACCATGATGGTTAAGCTGGGCTTGTTATTTTCTGGTGTCAAGAGATGTCCTTGTGTCCCACTGGAATCAGAATGGCGTAAGAAAATCTCGGAACTTAGACTCCCGTGGGTGGCGGTATACAAGGCCTTGGGTTCTAGAATGACTAAGGGGGTCTTTTTTTGTAAAGACCAATTTGCCCATTCAAGATAATCCGTAAAGACATTTACGCAAATGACTGTGATATTCGGAAGACCCACAAAAAAATGGTCTGAAAAACTCGAGTGTGTCGGGCCATAGCCATTGCCTGCACCAACTGCCATTCGTAGAATTATTGGAAGTTTGATCTCGTGCCCATACATGCTGGGAATCTTGGACATTTGGTGATGTACTTGATCAATAGCTTGTGTTGTGAAATCTCCAAACATCAACTCCACAATTACTTCTTTACCAGATAATGCAAGTCCAATTGCATAACCCAAAAATCCTGACTCGCTAATCGGCGTTGAGATTATTCTCCGAGGATATTTCGTGGATATTCCTGTGGATATCTTGAAGGCACCCCCATATTGAACACCAATTCCGAACTGGTCGTCATTGACATCTTCGCCAAGAAAAATTAACTCATCAAAACTACTCATTAATTGGAGCAATGTTGAATTAATCTCTTGGCGCACCGACAGGCCACTATCTTTCCAAATTGATTTGATATTCGATGGCTTCTTCTCGATGGGAAGCGTGTATGCAGCAGGTTCTCGTTCGACCACTTCTTTGTATAACTGCTCAATTTGTAAAATCTGTTCATCTGAAAAAGAAATCAAGTTTTCCTCGACTGACTTGGTCAACAAGTCTAAACTTTCTAAATTAAGAATAGTTTGCGGCGATCTATTGTCATCGCCCTTTGAATGGGGGCCCAATCTTTTAGTTCTCACATGGAGTAATGTTGGGTAACCATTTGAAACGAAATTTGAAGATTCCTCAACTTGAAATAACATTTCGCTCAAGTTGTCATCGTTGACGGATAAATACTTCAGCCCAAAACCTTCAGCTCGTTGCTTCAGACTTCCTGAAAATGTTGATGCGCTAGGAGTTGATTGTGCTATCTGGTTGTCTTCCACGACAAATAAGGTTTGCGAATTGTAGAGGGCAGCTAAATTCCAAGCTTCGTAAAGATGACCTGCTCCAAGAGTGCCATCTCCTAGAAAGATGACCGATCGAATTCCCTTGGGATTCAGTTTTGATCTAGCTACTCCAGCGGCAATCCCACTTTGGCCACCCTGAATTCCATTTGAAAGATAGTTCGTGTTAGTGATGTGCTGACTTCCACCGACCCCAAGACTGGCGCCTTTGACTTTCCCTAAGATTTCTGCGAAAAGTCCAGTGAAGTCTGAAGTTTTAGCCAAATAGTGTGCGTGGCCCCTGTGGTTTGAAAACCAGAATGCATCATCAAAAAATTCATTCACGGCTATAGGAATGAGCTCCTGACCAAGTGATGTATGGATAGTCCCACGGATTTTGCCATCTTTGAATGCGCCGAGTAGCAGCTGTTCAGCTCTTCGGATTCTTAATCCCTCGACAAGAAGTTCAGTCTGAGAAGAATTCTTCACTTTTCACACCCATTTCGATAGATATTGCCAAAAATATACACATTAAGAATCGATATTATCTAGAATTCGACGAAGCGAATTTATTGTATGGTCAATGTCTCGGTTAGTTAAGCCAAAATGCATCGGGAGTGAAAGCTGCCCACTATAGTATTTTTCTGCCTTCGGACATAAGCCATTTGGGTACATCTCTTTGTCGAATACTGGATGGAGATAAGCCGGGAGATAGTTCACTTGTACTCCGACATCAGACTTTCGCATTTCTTCATATATTAAGCGCCTATGTTTTGGAGAAACCTGAATGGAGTATAAATGCCAATTAGGATCAACATAGCTCTTTTTTTTAGGCAGAGTAATATCCTCTCTTGTCCTAAATGCGTCATCATAAGCAGAGAAAATTTCATCACGCATCTGTTTAAATGATTCAAGTCGCATTAGCTGAGAGATACCCAGGGCACATAAGACGTCTGGGAGGCGGTAATTCAGACCAAAACTGTGTACCTCCTGATGCCATCCGCCTTGATCTAAGATTTTGAATTCTTTAGTGTCTCTTACAAGGCCTTGTCGGGCAAATTTCTTTGCTTTACCCAGTAATTCTGAATTCTGAGAAGAAATCGCACCACCTTCTGCGGTTGTCATATTTTTTGTAGGAAAAAATGAAAAGGTAGTTAAATCGGCAATCGAACCTACAGGCCGACCTTTGTAGATTGAACCAAAACTATGTGCCGCATCCTCAATTAAGAAAATTCGGTTCTTATCAGCGATCGCTCTTAGTTCATCTAGGTCTGCTGGGTGCCCTGCAAAATCTACTGCAACAATTGCTTTTGTCCTTGACGTTATCAATGCTTCAACAGAAGAAGGATCGATATTTGCAGTGTCCTGCTGAATATCAGCAAAAACTATTTTTGCTCCAAAAAGCGCAGCTGTTGCCTGTGTAGCGATGAATGTTATTGGAGGTGTAATTACTTCATCCCCCTTCTTCAGGTCGATTGCTGCATAGGCGCAATGGAGGGCGGCAGTTCCGGAACTAACAGAAATACTTGGCGCACCAACCACAGATTCGATAGATTGCTCAAATTCTTCCACTAGTGGGCCAGTTGTTAGCCAGTCACTTCTTAATGCAGAAACAACTGCATTAAGATCATCATCATTAATCGAGTGACGTCCATAAGGAATCATGTGAAGCTAAAGATTCCTAATAAAATTACTGATATCTGACTCCGACATCCATAGATCATTTGTGTCAGATCTATATGCCTGCCCTTCGGTCATAAATTCACCGCGTGGTGGCTCAAAACCCCACTCCGCTACTACAGGTGTCACGACGAATCGATTTTCCAAGATAATTGTTCTCCGACTATCATCAGCAGAAATCATTTCCTCGTGTAGCTTTTCTCCTGGCCGCATTCCAATCTCTTGGAGTTTAGCGCCTGGCGCAACCGCGTTCGCTAGATCAACGATTTTCATGCTTGGAATTTTCGGTACGTAAAGTTCGCCTCCCGTCATCATTTCAATAGAATCAATAACGAATTTCACTGCGGATTCAATACTAATCCAAAATCTGGTCATTCTTAAATCAGTAATTGGCAGCGGTTTTCCTTTGGCAGCGATCTCCCGGAAAAATGGAATAACAGAACCTCGGCTTCCCATCACATTTCCATAACGCACTACTGAAAATGTGGTGCCATAAGTAAAACTATAATTATTTGCTGCAACAAATAACTTGTCTGCTGTCAACTTAGTTGCGCCGTAAAGATTTATTGGCGAGGAAGCTTTATCAGTTGATAAGGCAACGACTCGCTTCACGCCTTCATCAATAGAAGCGTCAATTACGTTTTGGCTCCCCAAGACGTTTGTCTTGATAAACTCCATTGGGTTGTACTCGCCAGTGTCTACCTGTTTTAAAGCTGCAGCATGGATGACATAGTCAACTCCGTGAAAAGCACGCTTTAGTCGATCAAGATCCCGAACATCACCCAAGAACCAACGCAGTCTTGGGTCATCTTGAAATTGGATGCGAAGATGTTGTTGTTTCAATTCATCACGAGAGAAAACAGCAATTCGCCGAACTTGAGTGTCCCTAAGCAAGTGTTCAATCAGGGATTTGCCCAATGAGCCAGTTCCGCCAGTGATCAAAACCGATGCGCCGTCCAATTGAGACATGTATTTCTCCTGTATGTCTGAGCGGTTTCACCGCAACTCCATGCATGCAGCATACCCTTAGTCACTATGAGATATGTGTTTCGAGCTGATGCTTCCCTTTTGATTGGGTCAGGGCATGTTATGCGCTGTTCAGCCATCGCCGAAGAGTTAATTCAGCGTGGACAAGAAGTTGTATTCGTAGGTACTTATACTGACGTTCCCTGGCTTGCTTCGCGGATGAAAACTCTCGGATTTTCTGAAATAATCCAAAATCCTGAAGAATTCATTTCAAACTCTTCTACAGATGTCTTGATCCTTGATTCCTATGTCGTCCCGGTTGATGAAAAGTTCATTCAGAAAAAGAATTGGAGGTCGGTAGTAACAATCATCGATGAAGTTACACCTAAATATCTTTCTGACCTACAAATTCACCCCGGCCTCTCGCTTGACTTGTTGAAAAAATCAAGCCAGAGAATCTTAGCGGGTCCTAAATACATTCCTTTTAGAAAATCAATCGAAAAGAATAAGGACGTTCTAGCCAAGAAAAACTCCCCTAACATACTGATACTCGGGGGCGGAACAGATGTCTTTAATTTTGCTGGAGCGATGAGTAATTTATTGAAAAATCTTCAAGACGATTTTAGTGCCTACTTATTTGGCAGCAGTGAATCTTCTATAAATCTAGATTCGAGATTCACACTAGTTCCATTTGGTTCTGAACTTGATGAGTTAGCCGCTGTTGCTAACCTTGTATTCACAACGGCGAGTACGACCAGTTTAGAATTCATAGCACGCGAAGTTGCCGTCGGTATTGGCTGTGCGGTAAGTAATCAAAAGGAATACTATGAAACACTTTCTGCACGTGGCGTGGCACTGCCAATCGGACAATTTAATGAAAGTTTCTGGGAGTTGGATGAATCGAATATTATTGAACTTATTCGTTCAGAAAAATGTCGAGGTGCGCTAATCCAAAATTGCTCAGATTTAATCGACCTTAAAGGCGCTGAAAGAATTGTTGACGAAATTCTAAAACTCTAATCTAAGACAGCAGAACCCGCAGGTGTCGTTAATTGAACCGCAACAATTCCATACTCTCCATCATTTGTTGATGGATCAATAAATTCAACATCCGCGCCATTTAATCCACCGAGAATCTCTGTCTTGAACCAAGAATCAGCTAGGTGATCCGTGTCAGCAATCGTAATCTTTTCAATAGCAGCAACCGCTTTGCCATCTTGTGATGGGTGGTCAGCTGTTAACCATTGGATAAAGAATGGAAGCTCGCGAGAATCGGTAATTTCATTTACTCCGATTTGCTTCCACTTAAGATCGCTGCCATCTGGGCGTGTGCGGTGACCTTCAATTGCGCTTCGCCCGAACTTCTCTTCGACCTTTGAAATATCTTCAGTTGCAAAAACCCAAGTGAGCCAGCCTCCGCCTTCTTCTTTGCTGAGGGTAGATTAGTGTTTGTGGATAGGAATGGTCATGATGTTGAGTTTGTCAGTGCCGACTGAAATTGTTCCTACATGAGCCTTTATATTTCACTTTTTGCCCTGTTAGTCAGCGTGCTTGGATATGCATTTCCGCGAACCGCGGGTGGACCAGTTAAGTGGAAGTTGATTCAAGGGGAGGGAGCAAGGCCTCCTGATTTGGTTCACGTTGGTCATAGGAAAGCTGTGAAGGTGAAGGTTTTTGTTCACGAGGGCATTAATGGGAAAACTGCGTTCACTCGAGATGAGTGGTATCCGAATGACAGTGTTCACGTTTTACATGCGATGCGCACGTTGGGTAATCCCGCACCGCGGGTCGAGGTGACTTGGAAGGTTTTTGGATTGATTACGCGGCGTGTAATCCTGACAGGGTGATAACTTAAGAATTCACATGTGAATCAGGTGCTTGATTCGATAAGGATTTAAATGCTATAAAGAACCCCTCAGGAATTAATTCCCGAGGGGTTCCCTTGCTAAGTGAGCCTAGCTATTTGCTCGCATTGTCGCCGTTACTGCGGCGACTTTTGCGTTTCTTGGACAAATATCCAAAAAGAGACCTTATGAAAGTCTCCGCAATTGAGGTCCAGTTAAGTTCTGGAGTCATAGCTATCACCTCCTTTCACTTCTCCCGAGCTTGGGGAGTGCTCGGGAAATCAAAAGCCCCCACGTAGTGCAGAAGTGAAATCGGGTTGTCACAAAGCGAGTGGATATTAGGGCGGTTCTGGGAACTGTGTCGGAAAGCAACGCCAGGGTGTGGGTTGTGGGTGGCTGCAGGAGTTGGCTTACCGGGTGGGAACAATCTCCTTGAAGTGTTTCGGTTGTCCACTTAGGGCTTGTTGTGGATAGGAATGATCGATCCATTGAGTTTGTCAGTCGGTCATGAAACAGTTCAAGAATCTAAATTGAGGAGACAATTAATGAATACTTTAGGAGTCAGCTTTGACCACCAAAGTAATAAATTTATGGCCTGGCTTGGCGAATCCCTCGATGGTAAAAGCCAAGTAAGAATGGTTGAATCTTGGGACCATTTGAACTCAATTGCCGATGCAAACCAGGTACAGCGATCTTCCATCAGGTTTGAAGATGGAACTACCGAACTATGTGAAAAAGCTTGGGGCAAACCTGCTTAATCTAGAACCACAGAACCTGCAGGTGTTGTTAAATGCACCGCAACAATTCCACACTCACCATCATTTGTTGATGGATCAACAAAATCAACAGAAGCTCCGTTTAAACCGCCAAGGATCTCAGTCTTAAACCAAGAATCAGCAAGGTGATCAGTATCGGCACTTGAGGGTATTGAATCCTCACATTTTCTTTGAAGATCAGTTAGGCAATCTGTCCGCTACGCAAGATTTGATTCCAAGCGTTCACATTCCATTTGGAGTGAAGAACGAATCGATTCCACCGAGTGAGACCTACTAGTCAGTCACATTGCATTATATTGTTAATGACCTCTCACCTGTCATTGGTGGATGCGTATATGGTGGCATATTTGATGACTTCGCCGTTTTCGTCGGCGAAAAAGTTTGATATAAATCCGGTGGATCCGGAGATTGGGATCGAGTGGGAGTTGCCAGCTGGGGAGCTTTGGTTGTCGCCGAAGGATAAGGCAGCACCTTTGTTGAAGGAGCGGTAGGGTGAGGGAAAGTTGCATGGGTAGGTGTTAGAAAACAAGCTTCTACTCAAATAGAGGCCCTGCTAGCAAGCCTCCAATAACCCCAAACAAGGCAGAAATAAACACACCTACGAGGTGCAAGGTGGCTCTCTTGCGATCATCTAATGCGTGCACGACATCATTAAAATTTTGGTACTGAGGGCCAAATTTTTTGGCTTGTTCACGATAAATCGAATCAGTAATTATTCCATCACGGCTATTAAAGTAAAGAAATTTTTCTCTCTGTTCTAATTGATCTTGTATTTGTTCGGTCATCAATTTGAACATCATTACTTTTAGGCGCAAATTCTTAGCCCGTTTTCCAAAGCTTATGAAATATCCAGTCGGCCTAAAAAGAGAGCGTGAGCTCAATTTCTCGACAATTGAAAACGCTTCTGATTGAAGTTTCACGGCTTCTTTCATACGGGCATTACGCAACGTCACCACTTCGTAGAAATGAAAAAGTTCGCGAGCAAGCAAATTTAGGAATCGAATTTGGTTTCTTACATTAACTTCTGGATTATTTTCAAGGTTGACTAAGGCTATTCGCGTATGGCCGAACGAGACAGATTTGATAATGTCGAATTTTCCAAGATTATATCTTTCAATATTTTGCCATACGCCTTCCGTTCGAAGGAAAAAATTTGTGTGAAAAGGTGTTGGCCCAAGTGTGCGAAGAGTCAAAGCTGCCGATGTTGTTAAAAGCATATCTTGAATATATTCGCGAACCAGGATTACCGCCTCACGTGGATCTTCATTATCTTCGTCATGAGGCCAAACAAAAACAATCGATGCGTTGTCGCCTAAATGCATTTCGACATCAAAATCCTCTCCAGCTTCAATATCGTTCCACTGAGTGCCTATTTTCCACTCAACAGGAACATGGAGTGAGAAATGTATAGTTCCTTTTTTAGGCGCCGGCACAAACTCAAGTCCGCGCAGCACGGTTTCCGACGCCAACTTCTCCTTGATATCAGCATCTCCGCGTCTAAGTACGAATTCCGCGTCTTCGGATATTTTCAGATTTGTTAATCCTGGAATTTCTAATAAGACCTGTCGAAGCGAAGTAATAAATGCGTCAGAACCAGAAACGAAATTCCACTCTCGAATGAATCTGTCTCGATATGCAGGTTCGAATCCCAAACAGCCGGCGGCAAATGCATTTCTCATTAGTAAAGGTTACGTCCATGTTATAACTGTACGACTATCTCGATTGGTCAGAGTTTGTTGGATGCGCCTGCATACCTGTTGAGATCAAATAGAAAGTAATTTGGATGAGTAATAGAAGCCTCCGTGGAAGACACCGGAGTTGCGGCCGCGTACGTGTTTTGCGAGGAAGTCTTCCTTCGAGTTTTGGGAATACCTGAGAAATCAAAAGCCTCCACGTATTGCAGAAGTGAAATCAGGTCGTCGCAAAGCGGTTCAAATTTCTTGGACTTTCTCAGATTGCTCGATTCGATGCCTGTGGATAGGAATTGAATCCTCGGAGAATCTGTCAGTGCTGGGTGCGAAGGTGCGCCAAAACTTCGAAGTGGAGCCAAATGAACCTAGGTTTCAGAAAACTTGACATACGTGACTACATACATCACTATTTGCTCATGAGCACACTAAGCTATCCCTTTTCACACTTTTTGCGCAAAAGTGGCGACGTTCTTGATCAGGTTGAAGTCATGGATGTGCACTTGGGACGCCGTGACGGGTCCGATGTAATGCTTGTTAAGACTTCACGTGAAGAATCGATCCGTGAAAGTTTAAACATGTCAGTTCTGACCCTGGCTTCACTTTCCCGTATTCAAATTCTGAGACCCAAACTTTTAGAGGCTCTCGTGGAAGCTTTGCCATGGACATCATGGCTAGATCCAAAAGATAGAGAACTGTTCTTTGAGGATTTCATACAAACTGCGCAGTCTTGCCATGCAGTCTCCCAATATGAACCACTTGAGAAACTCCTTGTGCAGTGGAAGCGCAGTGCCGAGATTGCCAACAATCCGCAGCTTTTGGCGATTTTGAATGCACCTCGCGGCGAGGACTTGGCTACGCCATTGAGTCGACCAAAGTAGTTTTGATTGGATCCATCGGCAGAATATGCACACTTTAATTACATGCGTGTAATTTATAGTAAATTGCCTTTTACTATAAATGAGGTTGTATTGTTTAAGTCAAATATAAATTGGGGTGCCAGTGAATACCGAAGATTTTGATCAGAGCCCGATCGGACGATTGGTTCGACTTCAAGGGCATGACCCCCGCCTGCAAAGAGAATTTGACCACTGGGCCTATGTACCCAATGACCTATCAGAGAACATAGCCCTGACCAATCAGACACATTCTTCAATTGCTGATGCAGCAAGAGAAATAGGTCGATTGCAGTCCGCTATAGACCAATTCCCTAATCCTGGAATTTTGTTACACACCTCATTAAAAAGAGAGGCTCAAAGTACATCAGCCCTGGAAGGTACGTATGCGCCTTTGGAATCAATTTTTGAGGGTGAGTACTTAAATAAATCAGAGATCAATTCAGAGCTTCGAGAAATTCTAAATTACATAGAGGCTGCTAATTTGGGATTGAGTGCAATTAAAGAAAAACCGATTCACATCAACATGCTGTCTGAATTGCAAGGACTAATTGTTAAAGGTACCCAAGGAGGACAGTCTCGAGCAGGTCAGGTCCGTAATACACCAGTCATTATCGGCGAGCGGATTAGCCCGGTTGAGTCAGCGCGTTTCATTCCACCGCCAGATGGAAAGTTCCTAAATGAAGGATATCAAAATTGGGAGACGTGGATAAATACTGATCATGCGATGTCAAAAATTATAAAAATTGCACTGAGTCATTATCAGTTTGAAACCTTACATCCATACAACGATGGTAACGGTCGATTAGGAAGATTAATCATTTCTCTACAATTTGTCACATTTGGTTTATTGAACCCACCAGTCTTGAATCTGTCAGCCTATTTGAATGAATTTAAAGAAGAGTACAAAGACCAATTACTGAATTTGAGTAAAGATGGCAACTTTGATCGATGGATTGATTTTTTTGCCGTCGCCATCATAAAGCAAGCCTTAAATGAATTGGCTCGTATTAAATCTCTAATTGACTACAGAGAAAAGATGTTTGTGGAAGTAAAAAAGAGTGGTGGAAGGGGAATAATCACTGAGGTGCCAGACTTTGTACTGGAGCGCCCTCTCTTTTCAATTCAAGAATTAGCCAACAAATTCAACGTTACCTATCCGGCAGCAAATACTGCGATATTGAAATTAGTGGATTTGGGATTCTTGGCAGAAATCACAAACCGTAAAAGTAGGAAGTTGTTTATAGCCCCTCAAATATTGAATATCTTAAACAATTCCGGAAGCTGAGTCGTCCCTTTTTCGAAACCGCTCTGGATGAATTTATTAAAATGACCAACCCGCCTATCCCTTACGGGAAGAGCACCGAGGCTCTTGTTGGCGGGTTGGAACTTTGACTAAATATTAACGCATGGGAGCGACAAGAAAAACAGTATCTGCTGTGGATTAACGGGAATCTAACTAATCTGCAAAATTAATCTAAAACTACAGATCCTGCAGGTGTTGTTAAATGCACTGCAACAATTCCATACTCACCATCGTTTGTTGCTGGATCAATAAACTCAACATCTGCACCGTTTAGTCCACCTAGGATCTCTGTCTTAAACCAAGAATCAGCTAGGTGATCAGTATCCGCGATCGTAATCTTTTCAATTGCAGCAACTGCTTTTCCATCTTGTGATGGGTGATCAGCGGTTAACCATTGGATAAAGAATGGAAGTTCGCGAGAATCAGTAATCTCATTTACTCCGATTTGCTTCCACTTTAGATCGCTGCCATCTGGACGTGTGCGGTGACCTTCGATTGCACTGCGACCAAACTTCTCTTCAACCTTTGAAATATCTTCAGTTGCAAAAACCCAAGTGAGCCAGCCTCCGCCTTCTTGTGCCTTCTTACTAACAGCTTTGCCCCACGGGGTTTGCTCTGTTGCTGGGTGATCTAGTGGGCAGACAACTTCGATGTACTGGCCGTTTTGAAGCGGCATTGTGAAGTTGCGAGTGCCAAAGCGTGGGTGGACTCCGCCATCAACAAAGGTGCTGCCTAGGCGAGCGCCAAGGCGTTGAACGGGGTCGGCGAGCTGATCATGGGAGGTGACATATGAGACATGGTCTAAGCGCATGGGGAAATCTTGCCCTATGAATGGGGGTGCTGCTTACCAAGATTGAGGTGGTGATGGTCAGGGTTTGTGCGGGGAAATGCGGTGTTTTGGGGGTTGTGGGGCTAGCGGGCCAAGGTGCACATCAAAGCTTCAACGGTCAGCAATGGGGCTGCGTTGTGGCTCAGGTTGGTGCGGGCATCCATGATGGCGTTGATCTTTTTGATGGTGGATTGTGGCTTGGTTTTTTCAGCCAGGGTGCGGATCTCGGTTTCAAGCTCTTTGTTGATTAATGCGTCATTGGCACCTGCTTGAACCATCATGACATCGCGGTAGAAGGTTGCGATATCAAGAAGTGCTGCATCTAAGCCATCGCGGATCATTCGGGTTTGGCGGGTCTTTTGTTCCTTCTCTAAATCTTTAATTGCTTTGCTTCCACCGGTTGCCATTCCGCGACCAGTTGCACCTTTGCCGTATGCCAGAGCGAGGTCATCGGTTTCTTTTTCATTTCTTAGCTCGGCAGCTTCTGTTGCTTGCAGTGTTGCGAGATCGACCAGAGTTTGTGCTGCAGCAAAGGCAGATGAGATTCCTTGAAGAGTTAGTGGCAACTTCATGATTGTGTTGCGAGTGTTTCGGACATCTTCGTTTTTGGCTAGGTAGCGAGCGCGACCGATGTGGCCTTGTGAAACACGTGCTGCAAAATCTGCCATGACAGGAGATATGCCATCTTTGTGTTGAAGAACTTGTGCAACTGCTTCGGTTGATGGTGTGACGAGTTGCAGGTGACGACAACGTGAGCGAATC
>JACCDX010534588.1_pt1 | contig 22342 bp, 18 predicted proteins | sample 7449681 | NCBI WGS metagenome assembly JACCDX01 (sample SAMN15323450, study PRJNA562643) | freshwater metagenome | isolation source: river surface water | place: USA:Blue River Watershed | collected 2017-08-18
AATCTAATTAATAAAATAGAATGTCAAACCCGCCTCCATATCAACCAACGCTTTGTCCTGCGCCACCCTATAATGCGCCACAAAACCCTAATTTTGCCACAAATGCCCAAAGAAATCCCAATTTTCCATTACAAACAGGATCTAATTTTAGTCAAATTATTCAGGGATGTGCCAGTAATGCTATTTTTACAAATGTAAATAACCAAAATCAGGCTATAAAAGCAACTGGAACAACAACGCAACCCTATCAAATGTTTAAATCAAATCAAGAAAGAATTGCGTATATTCAGGCACAAGTTCAAGCACAATCGCGTGCTATGGCTATGAATTATGGAACAGCAACAGGAAATCCCCCAGCATATGCTGCTCCTACTTCATGTCAAGTATGTAATTCACTCTTTTCAATTATTAACGGTGGTCCTTGTTGTAATTGTTAATTAAAGAACAAAAACAATACAACAATAAAACATTAAAAAATAAAAATATAATTATATATATCTTTAATTATTTATAATATTTGTAGAATTATTCAAATTGTTCGCGATATTCGCTAATCATTTGGCATAAAGCAAGAATATCTTCTTTATTCACTCTTAGGATTTTTAGTTTTTGTGGTTTTTCTAGGATTTCGTGTGGCTTTGCGTGACTTGGTAGGTTTTGTAATGTTTTCGCGGAGTTTATCTCTGTCAACTTCTTTAATTCCTGCTCTGAACTCGATAAGTCTGGATGACAAGAATTGTTCCCAATCTGATTTGAGTGTGACATCGTCTGTTGTACCATCATAGGTTCCAATTGCGATTGGTTCTGCGTATTGGTCAAAGGTGTAGAGAGTTCCATCTGTTGCGTCTCGCTTCTTGTAGTAAGGGACACCTCTGATAATCTTGTGCTCATATGTATTACTCATTTGTTTCTGAAATCTTTTAGGCCTCAAATTAAAATCAAATTTTGTCATATTTTCATATTTTATAAAATTTGACTACTTAAAGCCCTTTAAGCCCCCATAACCCTAAAAATGAATATATTTGTGCTCCATCTAAATCAACGACAAGCCGCTCAATGGCATGTAGATAAACATGTAGTTAAAATGTTATTAGAAACAGTTCAACTCTTATATACAGCTCATTGGGTCAAAGTATATCCTGAATTAGTTAATTATAAAGCCCCTATAACTCTGGCAAAATATCAGAAAACTTTAAAAGAGCCATATACACTTCAAACAGCACCATCACCAAAAACAGATAAAACAGCACATGGCTATCGTCCTTGTCATGTAAATCATCCATGTGCCAAGTGGACACGTCAAACAATTGGAAATTATATGTGGCTCTCAAAATTAGGAATTGAATTAGCCAAAGAATATACATATCGTTATGGAAAACATCATTCTTGTGAAGAGCATATTATGTGGTTATATCATAATTTACCACATAATATACATTGTCCGTATAGAACTCCATTTGCTATTGCGATGGATCCTGAATATAAGATATCGGAAGATCCAGTGGAATGTTATAGGAATTATTATAATACATCAAAAAAAGAGAGAGGTCTCATTAAATATACAAAACGTGATGCTCCTGATTGGTTAGAACTCTAACGACCACCACGACCACCCCCACCTCTACCACCGCCTCCCATTCTACCTCCACCCATTCTACCACCGCCACCTCCACGAATACCATCGCGAATACCACCTCTATGGCCTCTCCAATGACCACTACCTCTGTATCCACCACCCCAACGTCCTGGACGTGTAGAATAACCCCATGCACCACCATATCCTGATGGCCACCAATAAGGCCAATAATTATATCCACTATACCAAGGATACACTACAGGTGTCTCGTATACTACAGGTGTTTCATAAACAGGAGTTTCATAAACAATTGTAGTGGAAGTGTTTACAGGTTTTTTCATAAACATTCCATAAATTATGTAAATAACTACAAAGAAAACAAATCCGTAGAAGAGTATAAAAAATAATTCACTTATTCTCATTTCTATATTATGTTTTTATTTTTGTAATTTTATTTAAATAAAGTATGATTTATTAGAAATCAGCATCTAAACTGAAGGACATTTCTTCCTGTTTTTTACCCACACCAGCCTTAGCATAAGAAGTTACACGCTTTTCAAAGAAATTATCTTTGCCTTCAAGAGAGATACGTTCCATAAAATCAAAGGGATTAGTAGTATTATAGATTTTACCATAACCAAGTTGTGATGAAAGGCGATCAGCAACAAACTTGATATATTGTATCATGAGTTCTGAATTCATTCCAATAAGATTACAAGGTAGTGATTCAGTAATAAACTGGCGTTCAATATCAACAGCCTCACGAATAATTTTATGTACTTTTAACTTGGGCAACTTCCTCTCAATTTCTTTGTAGAGTTCACAAGCAAATTCACAATGAAGTCCTTCATCACGACTAATAAGTTCATTGGAAACAGTCAGACCTTGCATTAGACCACGTTCTTTAAGCCAGAAAATGGCACAGAAAGCACCGCTGAAGAAGATGCCTTCAACAATAGCAAACGCAATGAGACGAGTAGCAAAATCAGCCTCTTTATCTTCAATCCATTTCTGAGCCCATTCTGCTTTCAACTTAACACAAGGGATAGTCTGAATAGCACGGAAGAGTTTATCTTTTTCAGCCTTATCATCAATATAAGTATCAATAAGAAGTGAATATGTTTCAGAATGAATTGTTTCCATCATATTTTGAACAGAATAGAAAGCACGTGCTTCAGGAAGCTGAACTTCAGACATGAAACGTGTTGCTAAGTTTTCTTGAACAATTCCGTCAGAACCTGCGAAGAATGCTAAGATATTTTTAATGAAGTATTGTTCATTTTCAGTCAACTTAACCCAATCCTTTAAGTCCTTTGTGAGATCGAGTTCTTCAGTGACCCAGAAAACGGCAACATGCTTTTTATATAAATTATATAAGGCCTGTTTTTGGACAGGAAATAAAGTAAATCTATTAGGGTTCTCCCGTAGAATTGGCTCAACAAAGGGTTCTTCTACTTTTTGTCTAATAATAAGTTCTCCTTTTACTGAAATACCATCTTTTATTCCAAATGATACTCCACTTCCACCCTTTAAGTCCCCCAATCCTGAAAAGTCTAATGGAGGGATGGCGGTGGCAGCAGGGGTAGACTTAAATACAGGTGAATTAAATACACCACGAGGAGATTTAACAGGACTTTCTAATACATTTGAGCTATTATTAGAGCCAGAATTCATTTGCCTAAAACCGGAAGAGAAAGAAGATACACGCATTTTACATCACTCAAATTACCCGATATATTCATCAAATTTAATACATATATCAGGTAATTATATATATTTTCACTTAAATTAAGAGTAAATCTAAATTTTAAATTTTAATTTTGAATGTTTCCTTAAAATATTTATATAAAAGTAATAGATATAATGAAACAAAGTAAAAAGAAACAAAATAAAAAGAATACAGTTTTCAAAGATCCATCAAAAGATAAGAGACCCCGCCTCCGTTTACATTATTCTTCAAAGAAAACAGCAGAAAACTCTATCAAAAAACTTAGAAAACAGAAAGATAAACAATATCAACGACAAGCGGCAACTACATTATATTATAGGGCTAAATATCATAAGTATCAAACAAAAGGAATGCGTAACGCAGAAAAAGTGTATAAACGATTTTTGAAAACACTAAAAAATGTTAAATCTATATACTAAATCTATAAATTAAAGATTATAAACAAGGAAGAATGTGCCAGCTCCAGTATTAGGTTTAGTTCCTAATGTTGTATTAATTTCAGGTCTTACAGTATCAACTGCTGTATTACCTGCTACATATAATTTATTATTCTTAATATATATTGCTGTTAATTTGATATTAGTTGCGGCTGTATTTGTATCAAACCAGTAGCCCCATCTTGGAACCATAGAGGAACTGAGTGACATTAACATTGTTATTGTAGTAGCAAATGGTGGTGAAGGAGTTGTATTATAGAACACATCATTATAAGTAGATGATAATACATTTGTTAGAGCACCCACCATATAGATATTATTGGAAGCATCTTGTGCTAATTTAAAGTTACTTTCATTTCCAACACTATCTATTTTAATATTTTTCAGATAATTACCACTTTCATCATACATTGCTATAAACGCATTAGTACCAGGTTGATTAGTAAATCCTGTTATAGTGCTTTTATTTGTATTTCCTGCTACATAGAATACATTACCATTTAGAGAACCAGATGCGTCAGAATAATTACAGAAGCCATATATGGTTGATGTTATACTAATACTATTTGTATCAGCTGTGGATGTATTAGTTATCCAATTGACTTTAATAGGTGTTGACATAAACGGTGTAGCAGTTAAATCAAATACAACTGAAAATCCATGGAAAGCAGATGAAGCAGGTGGGGCAACACCATTAATAGACAAGGATGGGGTAGAACTACCATTAATATGACCAACAACCATCAACCGAGTATTATCAGAATTAAATGAAGCAGATGATATAATTTGTCCAGAATTAGTTGTAGAAGTACGTAATCTTATACTAAATCCTCCTAAATACTGTAATGAAGTATTAAACATAAATACAAATCCTGATGTTTGTTGACGTTGTCCATTACATGTTACTGAAGTAGAGTTAATAACAGTTGTACCACTTACATCACCATAATTCAAATTCATTGTACCAAATGAACCTGTTAATGATCTTGCTAATACACAAATATAATTTCCAGATATTACTACTTCATTTATAGTAAAAGAGTGCGCACCTGATGCATCAAATAATATTTTATTTATATTAGGGAGTAAAGCATCAGACGTTGTTAATGTATTATTAGGTAATGAATATCTTGATAATATAATCTTATTAGTTGTATCATATGCATTTGTAACATATACATTGTATAGATGTGTATCATTACTTACAACATATGTAGTTCTTTCAGAATAACCAGATACATCAGACCACTGTCCATATGTAGATAAAGTAGTAGGATTAAATTGTGTTAAATATACATCAGTACCTGTTGTATTTGTATTTACTACTTGTGTATTTGTGCTAAAATTAGATGCTAAATCAGTTAAAGGATTAGAAGAAGAACCTGTAACATAAATATTACCGTTATTATCAGCGGTTAAACTTATCTCAGTTTCATCACCAGAAGCATCTAACCATTTACCATATATAGGCATTAAAGCTGCGAATGAAATAGTTACATTAAATGTAGATGTACCTGTTGAAGTTGTCATACCTAAGTTTGCGACTGTTGTATAAATATTAGTTGCTGTTACTGTATATTGTTGTGATAATTCCTGAGAATAAGTTCCTGATATTTCACCAGTCTGTCCATTAATACTAAGTCCAGATGGTAATGCGGGGCTAATTGAATAATTATTAGTGTAACCTCCTGTATTATTCAAGTTAGTTGGGGTAATAGATATATTGCTACCATATGAATATCCATATAGTGCCTTAGGATATGTTATATTAGGAACAAGACTATTATAAATTCTTAGTTCTAAATTAGCAGTATCAGTACCACCACTATTTGTACATGATACTGTATATGTAGTTATTAATGGAATATTAGGAGTAGTTCCTGATACTACACCCGTGACACTATCGATACTAAGTCCAGATGGTAAGGCAGGGCTAATGGAATATGTTCCAGGTTCTCCTGTATTTGTAGGTGTATAACTTACATTAGTATTAACAAATGAATTTTTAGTAAGAGTACCATAACTTATAACTGGAGCACGTGCTATCCAAGTAAGTGTAAGATTAATATTGGTAGATCCTATTCCATTAGTAGCAGTAATTACATATGTCTGAGGAGTATCATAATATGTATTAGGTGTACCAGATATTCTAATACTTGAATTATTATTTGTTAGAGATAAACCAGGTAATAATGGAGAACTTGATACACTTGTTATATTACTACCAGCATTATTAATTATTATATATGGAGATGCTATAGCAACACTCTTTTGTATATTATATGAATTATTACTATCTAAAGATAATATGGGAGCTGTTTCTACACAAGTAAGTGTAATTGTACCACTAAAAGTACCAACACTATTTGTAGCAGTAATACTATATGTTAGTACTCCAGTAGAATTTCTTGATCCTGTAATCGCACCAGTTGCTTCATCAAATACAGGTCCAGCACCAAGATTACCTGAAATATTAAATGAAGTCGCCAAATCACCTAAATTATAATTATTAAGATTATCTATAATGGATACATTTTTAATAATTTGAATATTAACACCGCTAAAATCAGGGGCTACCATTGCTATATTAAATGTAAATGTTGCTAATGATTGACTTGTGCTATTAACTGCTTTAATAGTAGTTGTATATTCACCAGAGCTTGTTACTGTACCTGATATAATACCAGTTGATGTATTTAATCCTAAACCTGTAGGTAAAGAACCACTTTCTATAGAGTACGAAGTAGCAGCACCGCCTGTATTATATGATGCTACATTAATAGGGGTTATTGCTGATTTATTATTAAATGAGAATGTAGAATTTTGTAGGGTTTGAATATTAGGTGCGGGAACTGAAGGTGCAGGCGCAGGAGCAGGGGAAGGAGCAGGAGCAGGGGAAGGAGCAGGAGAAGGAGCAGGAGCAGGAGTATTTGTATCTTCAAGAGTAATTTCCAAAGAATATTTAGTTGAATTAGTAACACGATTGCTAAATGGAGTAATTAATTCAGATGAAGTAACTTGTTGTCCATTATTTATAACAATAGTTGGATCAATAATTGTTATTTGAAGATATATGACATCACCTGCTCTAAATATTAATGGTTGATATACAGGTGGAGATAATTCATTATTATCTACATCCATTGCGCGACTTGCATCTTGTCCTATAACCTTTTTAGCGATATAAGTGGGATCCGCATTAATAATAATAGCAGCAATCATGCGTAATGCTAAATTTATATCATTACTTGATACATTAGTCCAAACAGAATTAATAGTACCATCTTGATTATAAAAACTGGGAATATCAGCGATAGATGAATATTTATAGAGATTTGAACTATTAAAACTTAAAGTAGATTTAATGAGATTAACATCATTTGTAATAGCAACTGTAGCGGCAATATGACCGAATAGATAATGTGCATAAACAGATAATAATAATCTACCAAAATCGGCCTGTGTAGTATAATTGGGATTATTAGCATATTTATTAACATCATTAAAAGGGCTGGCGCCACTACAATCAAAATTACCTTCTAAAATCTTTTGAAAATAATAGGCAAATGATGGTAATAATGAAACATATGATTTATTACCAGATTGTCTAAGTCTTCCTGTAATAGTTGATAAATCACTGGTAGGTTCAATGAATTCAATTAATGAATCATTGGTAGTAATATTATATAAACAATTAGTGGGTAATTTAACCGCTGCTCTAATAATATTAACTACTTCACTCTCTGAATCACCAAAGACTTCAATATTACCACTTGTATCAACCTTAACGTTAAGGTTAACAATGACGTTTTTAGTAGATCCTGACATTATATTATTTAATAATATTTTAATAAAAACCGGACTGTATTTTAATTATAATATTATATTATATTATAATATTATATTATAGTATATTTATAACACATACCAACATTAAATATTATAGTTATTATTCAAATATCTGAACTTAAAGGGTTCTTTAATTGGAACACATCGTGCTTGAATTTTAGGGTCACATAATTCATAAATAACAAACATTTTAGTGGCTAAATCAATTGTTAAATGATATATAGTATTATTTCCAGTTAATTTATACCCATATGGTTTTGAGAATTTTTCCATAAAACTCCATAAATCATCATAGTAAAACCCTGAATTATGTTTTAAACGAGTAAATAAAGAATAATTTAATTCATCATTTGAAGGACGATTAGTATTATCATCTTTGCTATATATTTGTTCTTCTTGCCTCTTACTAAGAGGATATAATATAATTTCAGGAATACCTACATTTGAAGCAGCATCAATAAAATTAGAACGATACTTAGTAAAAAATATTTCATCTGATGTAGTCGCTATATGAATATCTGCATCTTTTTGTGCTAAGTTCATAATTCCAACAATTGTAGGATATAATTTAATAAATTCAGGATCAAAACATGGATCATATGTACGCCCAATAATATCTGGATCAGATGTTAAATCAACTTTATTACAAGATTTAAGATATTCACTATTAATTCTATTTGACCTTTTATTAGGAGAAGGAGTGACACCCATAACTATTTCAACATCCCTTTCTAAAGTATAAACTAATATATCAGTAAAATTCTTAAATATTTTATCAGATGAATAGGGATAAGGATAAAAGAAAACATTATAGTTTGGATATAATACGTGATCACTATACTCTTCATTTCCAGTATTATAATTATATATATGTGCTATAGAAACACCTTTAAAATTATTGGATATATCTTCTTTAGAAGTTCCTCTAAATAGAACTGTACCTTTTGGTAATATCATAGTGTAGACAAAATCATCTTTGAATTCAATAATACGATGTATACGTTTTTTAGAATATTGTGTAATGGAACCATACCTATTAATAAAACCAATAGGACAAGGATTTCCATTTAATATATAAAAGAAATTAGGATTTTCTGAAAAATATGGCAAATCTTTAATTTTATTATTATTCGCAATCAAGTTTGATATATTGTAAGGTAAATCATCAATATATTCTAAAGCACAATTAGAGCAAATTAATGTATCCAAGCCTTTAGGTAGTTTAGGAAGTGCTTTAAGTTCCCCATTATTTGAACAATTTAGATAAAGGAGCGAGGCTGGTAGACGTGGTAACTGTTTAAGATTATTACCAGATACATTTATTGCTATTAATCCTTCATCAAAAGACGATATTTCTGTAAGACCCTTATTAGATAAATCCAAATATTTACTTGAATTATTTGTATATTTAGATATATTCATTACTACTTGATTTATTCGTGTCTGTAATAACATTTCATAAGTTGGAGTATTATATTTTTTGAGAAGTTCTATTTTTTTCTTATTAGTTGTTAAATCATATAGAGACATATTATCCATAAGAATATTAACATCGGCTCCATTTTCTAATAATAATTCAGCAATCTGTAAAGAATGTGGTTTAATTGATTGAATAGCAAACATAAGAGGTGTAAAATCATTATATGGATAGTTTGATTTAATAGTTTCTAAATTAACTTCCGCACCATTATCAATTAATTCTTTAACTATATCATAATTATCTAATATAATTGCTTCATTTAGAGGGATTAACATTTTATCATCATTTCCTCCATATAATATACCTATATCTTTTGCTATTATATTTGGATTTATTCCATTATCTAATAATATTTTTACATATTTAAGTTTATTATTTTGAATAGTTAATACTAAGACCATATCCATAAATTCAGAAAATTCAGGTTTAAAATTATCTAATATATATTTAACTAAAATAGTAAAACATTCTGTTTTACCCTTTTTCTCTATTATAGACTTAAAAAGAATAGGTATTCTATTTGGAATTATAGTAGCACCCTTATTAAGAATATATGATAAAATTTCAGGTTTACAATGATTACACGCTATATCTATTGGTTTAAGTACATGATCTTTATTATAATTAATATCTGCTCCTTTACTAATTAAATATTCAACAATTTCAAGATGTCCATATTGAATAGCATATGATAAGGGAATAGTTGCAGTAAATGCCCCTACTGTTTTAGCATGATTTATATCTACTTTTTTATTTTCAATACTATCTTTTACACCATCTAAATTATTATTTTTAATATGTTCAAATAGTTTATTTACATCTAAAAGATAATCCTTTTTAGTATTACGAATGCCGTAGCGTGCTCCACCTATTATACCAGTTATTATATTAGATATATTATATATATTATTTTTACGACTATAATTATATCCTTTTTTTCTTGTTTTTCTTGTTTTTCTTGTTTTTAAAACCATTTAGTCTAATAATATTATATAAAAAATGTAGAGATTGATTAAAGAAAATGAAAATGCCTCCAGATAAAGAACAACAAGGAGGTAAGTTTTTAGGAGAAGGAGCAGATGGATGTATTTTTGAAGCACCAGGTAATTGGCCATGTGAAAAGCCTCTAAAAGGATATAATTTATCTGATAAATCACTTGTGTCTAAAATAGTTCCTACTTCAGATATTGAAGGAGATATTCTGGAAATAGTAGAAAGTATAGCCAAAAGACATCCTGAACATTATAATTTAATACATTATGTAGGTAAATGTAAACCAAAAGTGTCCGGTTTTACAAAAACAATAAAAAATTCATATAAAAAACATTTAAATCAAATGGCAAAAACAGAAAAAGCCTGTAAAACATTCAAAAATGATTTGAAAGACGGAACTATACAATCAAATGATTATAAAATGTATGTCATAGGAAAATACGAAAAAACATATAAACAGTTTTGTCAAGACTTAGAATTTCAGTTTTATTCAAAAGATCATATAGCAGATATTATTTATAAAGCACAATTTGCCTTTGTAGATACTCTTAAAAATCTCATATCTGACCCAGTGTATACAGTTATAAACTTTGATTTACACAGCAAAAATATTGTTGTCTTTAATAAACCCTTTAAGTCCTTGACAGATAAAAAGGATAAGTTTGAGATAGGTGTAGCTGATTTTGGTCGTGCTATTTGGTGTAAAAAATCAGAACCTTATACATTTAAAACATATCTTCATTGGGATAAACCATTTATTGAAGCATTTTTAATCAGAGATCCTAAAGAAACAGCAGGTGAAACATTTTCTATATATAATCAATTCTCTCTTGAAGCCAGGCTTTTAAACTATATTTTAACAAATATTAATAGAAAACATAAGAAAGATACTTTATGGATTGAACGTATGTATGATAGTATTTACATAAAAAAAGCATTAAAAGATCCTACTATTTATGATACACTCTTATTTTATTTACCAACACTTATAAAGTCTATAAAAAATTCAAAAACATATAAAAAATATGAGAATGGAATTGAAATGTGTGTAGAGGCTTTAGGAGATACTGCGAAGAAAGGACCAGATACACAATATTCAATTCTAAAGTCTAATTCTAATCTACGAAAGTTTTGGGATTTATTAAAATCAAGAAGTCATTTACCATCTGCTTTAGGAGTTTACTTAATGCGTGGATTACGTGCTGCGAATTATAATAGAAAACAAATTATTGAAATTATAGAAAATCCTCAACAAACAAAAATATATGTTCCTGAAAAGTTTAGACTTCTTATTTTTAAATATATCAATTATCTTATGATGCCTTTTACTTAATTATTAATTAGTTAACTATCTAATTTAATAACCTGAACACCTCTAATTAATTCTGATGTAGAGCCACTAATTATTTTAGCATCTTCTGGTATAGATTTATCTGATAATTCTAAAACTCTATCCATAATAAATTCAACCTGAATATCATCAATTGTAACAACCTTGAGTTTAGAATAGAACTCCTTAACTCGAGGATGTGCCTTAAAAGCTGTAGGTTCAAAGTCATATACATATAAAGCATCAAGTGATCTGGCACGTGATAATGCCACATAGGCTTGTCCAAACTCAAATACACCTGAGCCAATATCAACTAAGGCGGAATCTAATGTAGCACCTTGGCTCTTATGAATTGTAACACTATATGCTAACCTCAAAGGTATTTGAGAACGTGCTACAAACTCATAATCTTCAATTGGCCAAGCATGGGATCCAATTGTTTTCTTAACACCATTTAAGAACTGGACGATAGGTAAATCAGTTGCTTCACAAAATCCAACAACAACACCACGTGAACCATTCACAAGCCCTTCACCTGGAAGTACATTTGCGATAAGCATAACTTGAGCATCCTTACAGAGTTCTAATTGACGCTGATAACCTGCTTCTGTATCAAATTGTTCTAAAACCCTTTTAAAGGTTTCATCTTGAATATCAAATCCAATGGGTGCTTTTCCATCATAAACTAATTGTACATCATACTTATAGCGACGACCCTCTAATGCTCGTAAATTACTATCATTAATCATATCAACTTCTGCTCTCCTTGGAAACAGAAGAGTTGGACGAATTAAATTATCTTGCCATTTGCGCCCTTGACATTTCTGTAAAATCTCACATGATTCGCGTGATAATTCACCTATACGACTTTCTTTAAGTACCTTCTGAAAAGTAATATCTTTTTGTCGTTGGATTTGTTGTAGTTCAATACATATTCCTTTACTTTTGTCGCTAAATAGTTCAGCCCAGGCATCACTTTCAAAAGTAAATTTAAGAGGTTCATCTTTATTTTTATTTACAGGTGGTAATTGGAAGAAATCTCCTACGAGCATAAGTTGAATACCTCCAAAAGGTTTATTATTAACAGATCTAAGTTTTTTACCAAGTTGATTAAGTTTATCAAGAAGTTCTCCTGTCATCATAGATATTTCATCAATAATAAGTAAATCAGTACAAAGCCAGTTTCGTAAAGCCTTTTGATTTTTGCGGATTTTAGTAAAGAGTTCCTGAACTGTTCCTTTTCCAAGTCCAATTCCAGCCCAAGAATGTAATGTTTTTGCTTTATTACCTAATAATAGGCTCGCACATCCTGTAAGAGCTGTTAATTGAATACGTGGTAATTTAGGTAATTCAACTCCTTTTGTTTCCATATACAGTTTTTTAAGAGCAGGAAATTCATTATAAATTGCTGAAATTAAATAACTCTTACCACAGCCAGCACCACCGCCCAAGAAAACATTATTTCCCTCTAACAAACAATCAATTACATATTTTTGTTCGTTTGTTAAAGTATTCATTATATTATATTATAATATTCGTGTAAAATATATCCTGAAAATATAAATCAAATTTTATATAAACCCTCTAATAATAATTCTCCAAAGTTCATGGGTTTTCCTTGATTAATTTGTTGTTTAGATTTATTAGCACAATCTTCTATAATTTCACTAAATGTTCTTTTTGTTCCAGAAATAGTTATATATACAGGATTATTTACATTATTAATTACTTCAAGAATATTATTCATTTTAGAAATAGCTTTATTATATATTTCTAAATTGTTTTGTGTTTTTTGATTTAATTCTTGTAAAATATTTACAACTGGTCGTGTATCTTGTTCTTCTTCATCAATATCCATTTTATTATCATTGATAATATCATTCTCTACAGTATCATTCTCCATAGTATCCTCCATATTATCATTCTCCATAGTATCCTCCATATTATATCCTATATTCTATATAATAAATACGAGTATTATTTATATTGTTCTAATCTAATCAGTACGAGTACCCATTTTAAATGCCATATAACTGATAGGTGTATGATATGAAATAGTACAAGCCATAACAGGTTTTTCAGATTTATCAGTTCCAGTCCAAGAAACAAACCAATGTGCTGGCATAAATAAACAATTACCAGGTCTCAGAATAATATCAATAAATTTAATATCAGCTACAAAGGGTGTATCACTTGTAGTAAGTGTTCCAGGAAAACAGTTTTTCCAAGCCGCGGGTAAAACACTTTCAGAGTTTTCAGGCATAATTGTAACATTAATTTCTCCATCAACTGGAAACAAACAAGTCCAAGTCGCATATGTTTTACGAAGGCCAATATTACCAGCCCAACAGTGATAATATGGTTTCATCCAAAATTTCATTAATGGGTTAATAATAAAAGAATTGATCCATTTAGTAGCCCAAACATTAATACCACTTACTTTAGCAATAGTTTCTGCTTGTGAATAAGACCAAGGACATAAAGTATAAGGAGGAGTTGATTGTAACCAATCGGATAAACCTAAATCTTTAAAGATGGGTATATTATTATATACATGTCTTACAGATACATCTTGATGAGACCAAAAAGAAGCGGAAGGGATACCTCGGACAACTAAGGGAATTTTTTCTCCTAATAATTTCCCAATCGTATCTTTTTGAGCCCATTCAATTTGATTTATTCGGAACTCACAAACAGCCTGTTTATAAAAAAATGTTAAAATTAATATAACCAAACAAAAAATTAGTATTATTTCTAACATATAGGATATCCTAATTATTTATTTTTTAACAAATATCTATTCGGAAACACGTTTTTATTCTATACTAATTCAGGCTTATTATTAATATCAAGTAATTCTGTAATTGGATTTGTCTCTTTATAATTATTAGGATTATAAATGATAATTCTATCACCGTTTGTAATAATATTAGGAACTTTAATAAAAGGACTATAATCTATATTATTTTCAGGATTTAAAGATCCATGTATTTTAACTTTTGTTAATAAATAATTTTGATTTTCATATATTTCACAACGATTATATCCATAATAACAATAATATTTGTCATAAATACCGTTGTTATTATAACCCATTTTCTTTAAGTTCTCAATAGATGAATATGATACTAAGTGAAGAATACCATCGTTATCAAAGTGTTTTACCTTATAAATATGATAATCCCACCACTTACCAGAATGTAGCCGAGAGCAAGTCGTTAAATGTACGATAGTTTGCCAAGAAGGTAATTCAACATTTATAAATAATCTGATCTTATTAGTATACAACATTTATAGGTATATAATACAAATAACACAACAAATACTCTCAATTTTATTTTTTATTACGACGTGTCATGATAATTTTTCTTTTGGACTGAGTAGTATTATTACTATTTTTTAGATCTACATTTAAATAATTACGTCGTGTTTTATGAGCTCCATTACGTTTATTATTAGTATGAGATTTAATCATTTTTTCATTACTTGCTGCTATAATTTGTGCTTTATGTAAATCCTGTTTTTCAATAATATTCTCTTTTCTCTCTATTTCAGGTTCTTGTTCTTTATTTCCCTCTTTAAAGACTGTATTATCAGGTTCAATTAGTTGTAAAACCTTTGCCACCCAGTCATCATTTAGACTTCCTGTATCCAATGCATTAATAAAGAAAGCATATCGAGGGGGAATAGAATTAGTTAATAATTCAATAATATTATCTTCAATTGTATCTACAGCTGAAATATCATGTAATAAATCAATAGCCTTAAAACATTCTAACCAAGTATTTTTGTATTCTGGACTAAATGTATCAAGACATAAGCGTTCATCCATAATAAATCCATATTTAAGACCAATATTACCAAAACATTCATCTAAATTAAATTGTGTATCAGATTTATTAGGATATGTAATTTGTAAATCTGATAAAGAAATCACTTCTTGCGCAATATCTTCCATGATAAGAAAACATCCGTAGATATGATTTTGTAGTTTTAAAGAATTTAAACCATCAATACAGTTTAATTGATTAAGTATTACATTGTTTATCTTATTAACATCCATTTAATTTATCTAATTCAAAGTAATTCCTAAAATAAGATAAATTAAGCGCAATGTCAAATACATCAGATTTAACAAAACATATTCTCACGTTTTCATGTGGTTCAGTTGAACTAAATAATGAACAATATAAAGTTGTAACAAGTCCTCTCTCAGAAAATCAACGTATTCTTGCATCAGCTGGATCAGGAAAAACTACAACCATTACAGCACGTATTGCGTATTTAGTAGAACATTATGATATTCATCCGAGTAAAATCCTATTAGTGACATTTAGCCGTGCAGCAGCACAAGAAATGATACATAGAGTTAAAAATCTTATTGGTTCAACCCAAATGTATGCTGGTACATTTCATTCTTTAAGTGCTCAAATCCTAAGAGACATGTGTCCCAGACTATTAGGAGATCAACCCTTTATTGATGAATTACCCTATAGATTAGTCAAATGGCTCAAAGAATCGCCCAAAGCAAGAGAATGGGTTAAACGATTTAGAACAATTATTGTGGATGAATTTCAAGATATTAATGATATTCAATGGGAAATGATTAAAGGATTTCACCATCAATGGGCAACTATGACAATTGTAGGGGATGACGCGCAAAATATCTATACATGGCGAGGATCTTCTGTTAATTTTATTCTTAACTTTCATGAAACAATTTTAACTTTAAAAGATTATCAATTATGTCGCAATTATCGTTCATCGGAAGCAATTGTTACCATTGCCAATTCAGTTATGCGATTTATTCCAACATTACCATTTAAAGAGAAAATGGTGGCAAATATGCGCGGTGGAAGAAAGCCAGAAGTTCATTATTTTTTCCGAGCATCTGATGAATATGATTGGGTAGTTTCTTCTCTTGAGAAAATGTTGGTACAATATCCCAATACATCCTTTGCTGTATTATCACGATATAATCACGATTTATTTAAAATAGAAGAACGATTACATTTAAAACAAATTCCTTATAATTTATGTACACAGTTTGATCCTGAACGCTCTAAAGCACATCAAAAACGTATAACACTTGCTACAATTCACGCAAGTAAGGGATTGGAATGGGATGTTGTATTCTTTATGAATTTACACGATGATGTATTTCCTTCCAGAAAATCAGATGAAGAAATTGTGTGTGAACGTCGTTTATTTTATGTAGGAGTAACACGGGCTAAATATGGTCTGTTTATGTCATGGAGTAGACATGAACGATCTTTGTCAAGATTTGTTCGTGAAATACCTCGTCCTTTTCTTAAATTTCACAATGTAACATCATTTAAATTAAGTACAAATGAAGCCAGTTCTCAAACAATGAGTTTAGAGGATATGTTACGTGGTATGGATGGTGCCGATTGGAATAAACTACGTGAAAATAATTCAGTTCCAGTTATCAAAATGACACAAACAGATAGTATATATCGTTTTGGAGAAATGTTCTCAATACCAGAATGGGTAAAAAATCATGATATTCGTGAAACGTGGTTTCATCTTCTTCATTGGATTTCTCTAAGAGAATGCGCCATACATCTTAATAAATTAAATGAATTACATACTCCTGATGTAACAGAAGCATTATTAACATTGCGAGTATATAAAGAAGATATTGAATTTTGGGAATTATATGAAGCCGAAATGGAACTTTTAATTCACACTTTCTTAAAACATACACAACAAATGCCCGCTGTAGAATATCATCAATTAGAAGAATATGTTAAGAATAAATTACCTCATCTATCTTGGTCAACACAAGAAATGTCTCATGCATTAATGATTATTGCTAAAATTCGTGGACAATTAAGACCACTTAGACATGGGGGATTTGATTTAAATGAATTTACATTTGGATGTGTAAGAAATTCTGTTCCAACTGAACTCCGCCCATTAGTACTTCAAAGTTGGCATAGACTACTCGATAAAAAAGAAAAGTCTCATAAAATCCTTCCAGATATTTGGAGAATTGCGTCTATTTCATCCGTAATTGAGGGTCGAAATATTCCATTATATCAATGCGATGAAATAAAGAAATATTTTATGGGGGCAGAAATGCAACAAATAACACTGGCAATTGAAGCCGCTATACCAAAATGGATTATATCTCAAGAAAATCCATCTCTTAATTTTATATTTGAAGCCGATGGGATGAAGTCAATTCAATTTGATATTTTAACTGAAAAATGTGCATACTATACATATTTTGATCCTATGTATATTCCATCAATGGAAGATAAAATCCTATTGCTTCTAAAACAGTATGCATATGAAGAAGTATTTGATAGATCATTAGAGGCTATTGGATTTTTAAATATGGCAACAGGAATAACATCTACATTTGAAGTTACTGGTTCTATGCGGGAGCAAATAAGCCACATGTGGCAATACCTGCAACAGAAGTACCTTGGTTATTAGGTCCTAAACGACATGTAGTAAGAGGACGCATTACTTCAGGATTTTCTCGTGAATTAACTGGTAAAGCACCACCTGGTTGTGAAATAGGATAAGCGGCTTTTCTGGCATCAGGAGTTAAAGGAACTTGATTAACACCGCCATGGGGCATAGGAATTACACCACCAGGTAAAGCAGAAAATATTCCAGCGCCAACACGATCTTGTTTGGTAGGATTATTAAATAAGCGAGGGGAACGATCAAAGTATTTAGTATCATTTTCAGAACGACATGTGTAAACATCAGTGCGTAATAGAGCCTGTGGCATGGCTAATTCTTGGACGAAAGCATCATTAGTAGGTTTTCTATCAGGAACAAGTAGACCAGGAACATACATATCCCCTTTAAAAGGTGGAATATAACGCCCAGTATCACACCATTTATCAAGTTTCCAATTTAATGTACGTAACTTAGACTCCTGGTCTATAGCGGCTGAATAACGACCGGGTGGATAAAACTCTCCACCAGGAGGAAACACCATATCTTTGGGAGGCATAGGAGCTTTAATAGCAGGACCACTTGTTACATAATTTTTACAGACTTTTACCCAAGGACGGAAATCTTGGGGTAAATCAACTTTCTGTTGAGGTATAATATGACGTAACATTTGTGTGGGATCCCAATGTGTTCTCAGGCAAACAGGTGGAAATAAACTATCAGCATTTCCAACTCCATTAAATGGATAATGTTCTACATAAGGTGATGGTGGCTCTGCCTTACTCATCTTCTCTAACTTATATTAAATCAATAATTTATATTATACTTTACATAATTACATATTTTATTCAGATATTAATTAACTAAAAAATTTGAACCAAAATATATCATAAAATGAGGTATATTCTAAGATTTATTAATAAGTATAATGGGGTGCGATTGGTATTCTATATTCTGTGTCTATGGTTATAATATTATTATACCTAAAGGTATTAATTATCACAAGTATCTTTTAAAATTACAAAAATTACATATAAAACGACCATTTAAAATAGAAAGTCTTATTTCAGATTTTCATAGTCGTTTAGAAGGATGTGATATGGATGACATTAGCTATTTAGATAAATATGCTAATATTGTATTGGGATTTATACCATCTGATGATTTAAATGAAACATTAAATATGGCAAATCAACTTAAAGAATATATTACTGATAATCCAGATTTTAAAGACATACAATTTTCAGAAAAACCAGGTTTCTATAGTGGTGATACTTGGGATTATACAACTTATATTGAGGATGAAAGTGATGAAGATGAAGAGGATGAAAGTGAAGATGAAGATGATAATAATTAAATATAAATAAAATACATTTAATTATTATAATTACAAAATATTATTTTTGTTTACTAAATAGGTCTTTGATCAGCAGGAATTTGAACGGTAGGAACTGTATTAAAAATATTACTTTTATCGGCCTGAGCAACCTCTTCATCGATTTGAAAAGTAGCATCCCATTCGGTAAAAGGTAAATCAAATGGAAAATATGCATCAAGAGGTGTTAAAGCAGGATCATCAAGCAATAATCTAATTGTTAATTTATCTAATTTACCAAGTGTTCCATCAAAAAAGATAGGATTTAGAATACATGTTTGAGAGACATCGTTAGCACCCAATCCAGATGTAAGAATTTTAGCAGTAATAAACTTCACCTGACCCGTTGTTTCATTAGTAATTTGTAAGTTTTCATTCATAGCAATATCCATATTATTAAATGATTGTGCTGTATTAATCTGCATTAATACATTAAAATTACCCAATGCACCATAACCACCCAATGTACTAATAGTATTAATTGATGAAATAGAAACAGGATTCCATATACCAAGTTTATATGCTAATGAATTAATAATAGTATTTGTTGGTAAACAAGAATAATATGATTGTAAAAAGTTTTCAATTGCCGCTTTACATATGGCAGCACATTCTTCATCTTGTGAATTACCACTTAAATTAATAGTATCACCTGATGTCATTAATGGACTTTGACTTCCATGTAAAGCAACAGGTACACCTTTTTTAGATTTATATGATCGTGTTTGTATCATATCAACAGGTAATACTCGTGAATAATGCGTTGATATATATGTGTGATGTAAACTACTTACATTTCCTTCAATAGTTGATATAGTTGATAATTGTGTATTACGTAATGTATAATATCCAGTAATTGAACTATGTAATGTACTAAAATTATCTGATTGTATTTGAACACCCGCAAATATATCATATTTATTCGCAATAGTTGATAGAGGGAACTGAGAAATAGTACTTAGAAATAATCCAGATATATCAGATGGATCAGGTGTATATAAATAATTAAGAGTTGATGGTAAATTACTTTGGTCAAACATATATGAATAACCAGATACACCATGTGATTGTGCTAAGTTTGAACTAATAATACGTTCTAAATCATTAAATATTAATTTATGTTGATTAGTTTGTGTTTTTAATGTAGTATATCCATTTGGAGTTAATCTCTGTAGAACTAATTGATTATTATATAAAGTATTATATTTAGTATCAATATCTTTTACAATAGATGTATGTAATGTATCATGAATTACTCTAAATTGTTTAACATTTGAATCATATGACCAATGATATTTATTAATAGGATTTAATTCAAATGTAAGAAAACGTCTGTATCTATCTAAATAGTCTTGATTTGCAAAACAAATATTGTAATAGAACACACTATCTATACCCTCAAAATTATGGACACATCTATGAAAAACAGTTTCATAATCATTACCAAGTAAATTCAAAATATATATAGCTCGACCAGATACTAACATTTCTTTAAGAATTGGTAAATAATATGTATTAAACGCAATTATAGGTGTTGGACTAATAATATGGCTAAGAAAATTTAGAGGATAATAATAACTGGTTATGTCATTTTTAGATGGATTAGAAATATGCCCTGGAGTTAAATTAGACGCAAAATAATCACCAGGTTCATTAAAAAGTATAGTATGATCCATAGTATCCATAAAATAAGGCTGAAAAGTATTATAATCCATAATTCGTAAAGGTGGCGTAGAATTAAAAGATTTATTTAGAGCAGATGTCATAGAAGGTCCATCATATGAACCAGGCGGAATAGAAACAGTTTTCGCCATAGGTAATCCTTTTTCATTAACAGTTCCTAATTCATATGTAGCAACAGAGTTTGTTGCCGCAGAACCACCCATTAAAATATCTAAACATGTTGAAACACATGATGATGTAACATAAGGACTAATTAGCTCAGCAATTGTACTCGCATAATTAGTGATATTACCAATAGCATTAGAAAAATTAGGAAATGAGAGTTGAACGAGTTGAAATTTAGTTACATTTTTATAAACACGAGGTGTTTTAATTGTAAAATAAGATGATGTCTTATAAGCAGTTTTATCACGATTTGAACTCTTAATAGAAAAAAGAGAAGTCTGTGTAGTTGTAGTTGGATTAAAGAATAATAAAGAGTTTTGTAATGTACTTACATTAGTATTAATTAAGTAATCTGAACCAGGAGCATTTTCTTGATATTTAAATTGTCTTTCAACTGTATTAAAACTCGGTCCTGCTGTACGGATTATAGCATAACGAGGATCTTCTTCTCTACGAATACGAGGATCTTCATAGTCGGGTAAATCTTCACTATCATAATCCGTATCATCCGTTGTATATCCAGAACCTAATGTAGTCCTACTTTTACTGGTTTTAGTTGTTTCATTGTCCGATTCATAAGGCATATAATACAATGGAGCATCCATTTTCCTTACTATACCAAAAGGTAAATATCTTTATATACTACAAAATAAAAATTAATATATAAAGGTATTATCCGAACGTATATTAAGAAGTAATGAATGCTAATTTCTCATTACATAATGATCGTGAGCAAAAACCATTTGAAGGAAATGGCCGTAAACAGATGCGTGATAAAGATAAACGTGTAACAGATTATACAAATGCAAATATATATATATCAAATAATGCGAACCCTTTTTTAATTTCACCTTATGCTCCTATTAATACAGCACAATTTACTAAAATTAGTGTTACATCTTCTATTCAGGCAGATTTAAGCACTATTTTATCTCTTATTAATCCTACTACATTTGATCTTAAAATTAGTACAATACATCCATCTAATATTACTACAAATTCAATAACTCTATTTGGTTCAACTGTGTGTCATGATTCTTTATTAGTTCAAGGGGATGCTGATATTACAGGAACATTAACTGTAGATACATTAAATATTTCATCAATAACAACAAGTACAATAGTAGTTAATTCAACTCTTTATGCTTCAACTATAACTTCTATAAATATTTCCACTAATACACTATTGGTAAATTCTACACTTCAAACATCAACTCTAAATTCTGTAAATATTTCTACAAATACACTATTGGTAAATTCTACACTTCAAACATCAACTCTAAATTC
>JACCDX011482065.1_pt1 | contig 22333 bp, 24 predicted proteins | sample 7449681 | NCBI WGS metagenome assembly JACCDX01 (sample SAMN15323450, study PRJNA562643) | freshwater metagenome | isolation source: river surface water | place: USA:Blue River Watershed | collected 2017-08-18
ACGTCTTGGATGACTTGCGTAAATCCACAATCACATCTTGGATGCGTCCCTGGATACAAAGCACTAACTTGCCTTGTGCTTTTTCACCAATTTGGTAGTGTAACCCACGCACTACCTTGGGGTAAGAAGTAACAAACGAATCTTGTTTGAATTCCAGGTCATCGGTAATCTCTTTAAATTTCTCGATGTGCCAGTGATCACTAAAGCATCCGCGAGAATCTTCGTACCGATCAACGGAAATTAACTTGACCCCCTCCAGGGCAAGAGGTGTGACCTTCATGCGAGGTGCATAGGGGTTAGGAATTTCTGGCCAAACTTGATACAGTTGTTTCCTGTAGTTGTTGATTCGGCGTTCGTCAGCGACCTTCTGTCGATCTGTTTTGGGCACGCTCAAACTTCTCCATCAACTCGTCCATGCCTTCTAGAGACTCAAGACGCATGAGAATATCGGAAATAGTGTTGATGGTAATAGGATGTTCAGCGCGTGCAGCAAATGCAAGAGCATCGCGCAGACATGCGGTTGCTTGATCTAATGATTCTTTAACTTGATTGGACAGCGCCATTTCAGAGTTTCGTGGTCCCCTAAGTATAACTGTTGTGCCAAACATTGATACTTTTTATTCTTTCAATAGTTTGGCACGGGTGCTCCAGGGGACCTATACGGTTTGTTTCCTATTTGGGTAGGGAATACTCGCTAACAGTCTCAAAGATGTAAGCAAGATCTTCATGCGTAATGGTCGGTGCAGTGCCCATAAAGAACACATACTTCAACACGCGGTAGGCGTTGGGGTAATCCTTGGCGTTACCAAGATGCTTGTACGCAGGATGAAGCAACAGATTGCCCGCAAAGTAATTACGGGTTTGAATGCCGTTTTGCTCCAGGTGAAGCTGGAGATCTGTTTTGGTTTCTTCGCTAGAGCAGATGATGGGTACTCCAAACCAAGATGTTTCAGCCTCTGGGTACTCACCAACGACACGTACTTTGGGGGACAGTCGTTCCAGAATGGAGCGGATCTGTTCGTAATTGAAGCGCCGCTTGGCGTGAATTTCATCAAACTTGGCAAGTTGAACTTGACCAACAGCGCCTTGCATGTCGATTGGTTTTAAGTTGTAACCGATCTGACTGAACACATACTTGTGATCAACGATGCCGTCGTAACCATCTAGCCACTTATCAAAACGCTTGCCGCAACTACCGTTGATCAACTGGTTGCATGTGCCAACGCAATAACAGTCACGACCCCACCAGGCAAACTGACGTGCAAGGGTGACAATCTCTGGGATGCCGGAAGATACCATGCCACCTTCCATCGTGGTGATGTGGTGCGCAGGGTAGAAAGAACAGGAAGCAGCTACTGCATTTTCAGTCAGATAGTTGCCATTCCATTTGGAACCAAGGGAGTCGCAATTGTCTGCGATGTATTTCAGTTGGTGCCGTTCACAAATATCAAGGAGACGATCAAGGTCATAGCTGTTGCCCAAAACAGGACTACTAAAAACCGCAACGGTTTTGTTGGTGATTGCTGCTTCAACATGGTTCAGATCCCAATTCAAATCGTCCCAGGTGATGTCTACAAAGACGGGGACAAGATTATTTTGGAGGATGGGATTAACAGTTGTGGGGAACCCAACAACACTGACAATAATCTCTGCGCCGTCAGGCCATTCAAAATACTTCTTAAGCGCAGCGATCATCACAAGATTGGCTGAGCTGCCGCTGTTGACCATCAGCGACGAATCAAAGCCAAACTTCTTGGAAAACTGCTTTTCAAATTTGTCAACCTCTTTGCCTGCAGGGTACCAGGCTCCTTCTTTCAAACAGGCGATTGCTGCTTCAACTTCTGTTCCATCAAAGTAGGGTCCGGAGTACAGAACTTTTGACTTAGACATAGGTCGTGCAGTCCTTCCTTAAAAGAAAGTAGAGGTTGAAAGCCGTGAGACTTTAGTTTGCCACAATCTAGACCAAAGCGCACAGCTTGGTCGTAACTCTGTGGAACGTTGGCTCTTAGTACACATACCCTAGAACGCAACAAGCTTTTAGCTTCGTCAAGCGCGTCGCCTAAACGTGTGGATACTCCCGTGCCAACGTTGTAAATCGTATTGACATCTCCCTGTTCGCAAAGGAGTCGCAGTGCACGACAGGTGTCAAGAATGTGAATAAAGTCGCGGGAAACATTGATGTGAACGGTGACATCTCTGCCCTCGCGTATGCGTTTCACGAGATAATGCAAAGCATTTCTTTTGTTGGATCCAGAGTCTGAGCCTCCGTACACATTGCCAAGACGCAAGATGCGATAGCCAATACCAAAGGTCGTGCAATACTCCTTGACTAGTTTCTCCGCTGCGTACTTGGTAGTGGAATAAAAACCATTCGGATTGCAGATTGCTTGTTCATTGGGATAGGTGTGGTCTGGTCCATATACAAACCAGCTGCTTACAAAATTAAACACTTCGACGCGTGCTTTGCGGCAGGCTTCAAGACGCCGCATGAGCTGCACCAAATTGGTATCGATATCAATATGACAATCCTCTCGAAACGTTTGGTTGTCTGTTGTACTAATTAAGTACAAAACGTTTTCTGTGTCGGGTTCCAGTTGGGATCGGGGTATGCAGAAGCTAGGAAATAAACCGTTGAAGTAACTGCCGATAATTCCAGTGCTTCCGTACAGACTTAAATCCATCGCTGCCTTTGGCTACGAACTGGATCATACAACCAATAGTCAAGGGGTAGATCCATGTCGAACGGAGTTGTGTACTTCTCCTGTCCAGGGAGACCGCCCCACTTCTCAACGTAATAACGTCCGTTCTCCTTGAACGTCATTTGGTTCCTTGCATAAATTGCAGGATCTCTTTTAATTGTGGCACTAACGGCATGTTGATATTTCAATGGCAAGTACTCCCATTCGATACCAACTTGCTTCATGCGGTAACGATGGTCGTTGTCTTCGTAGTAGGCAGGGAAGAAATTTTCGTCTAGGTAGCCAACCTCGTAAAGAAGTTCAGGTGTAAATACCATGGAGGAGTAGCCGTTCTGGGTTTCGTCGCACAAGATGCCAATGAACGGATTTTCTAAACGCTTGGCAAGCTTCTTGAGTTCACCAGGGGCTGGATGCCAGTCAACCGATAAGACACACCAGTAGGGGCAATCAATATTTTGTTTAATGATTTGATTGATGGATCCAGAGAATCCAACGTTCATGTGATTGTGGACAACTTCAACGCTCTTAACGTATTCGTTACCGTTTTTGACCTTGTCAATTGCCTCACGTACCTCTGGGTCACGCCCCATGGAGTTATCGAGAATGAAATAACGATTGACTGGGTAGTCAATTGCTGCAAATTGTTTCAGTAAATCATGGGCACCATTGAGGATCATGGTGCCAATCATCTCGATGGGCCTTGTCATAGGTCGATACGCAGGTAGTCTTCGCCGTCATCAATTAGCTTTTGCTCCAGGGCATCAGCTTCTTTGGTCTCCACATCCTCAAAGGCAATACCATTGCGAAGCTTGTGGTCTCGCTTAAGGAATTCCACGAGACTTATATCAGACTCACAATAGTAAAACCGTGTGAGGTTACAGGACACCGATCATCTCCCAAATACTGACCTTATAGATGAGTTCCAGCTGGAGGACAACCAAGATTGTTACCATTGCCACACGCCCGTTCCAGCGTTCAGCAAACCACATGTAGTCGCCTGGATGCCAGGGGATCTTGTCTAGGTGCAGATCGGTGAGGCACTCCTTCCAAATCTCTTTAAAAATCCAGGAGATGCAGCTCCACGTTCCCTGGATCCAAAGCCATGCTTTATTCATAGAAAATGCCGGAAGCTCTCGGATAAAACGAATATATCGAGTGTAGCGACGGCCAATATGGAAAGAAGTAGCGTAAGGATCACAATCTTGAAGTCTTCCACGTTGTCTAAAAATACTCTATAGTACAAATAATATACAAAACCGAGAATGGTTGCTAAACTAAACGTAGCGGATCCTTGGATCCAGGCTAAAGAAGAGCAACCGGAATTAATGCGGAACCTTAATAGGACCGCAGCCAGAATTACGCTTAACGGAAAACGTCACTATACAACTCCGTTACCCACTGGACCTGCACCGTCCGTAACCACTATCATTGGTGAGACAGCTTCCGAAGCAAACAAACGGAAGCTCGAAATGTGGTCTAAAGCTAATCCAGGTGTCAAAGAAGCGGCTGCCGAACGCGGCACTGCCATCCACTATGGGATGGAATGCTACCTTAAAGGAAACAAAACTCCGGAAATCCCAGAAGACTACGCGGATTTCTGGGCGGGGATGCCTCCGATTCTTGACCAGTTCTCTGAGGTTTTGTGGGCGGAGTCTCCTGTACTCGATAAGTTTGATTTCACTATTGGTGCTGACGATGTCGCTCGTGTCTGGGGTTGTGATGACGAAGGCAGGGCTTGGGCTGGTGCTCCTGACATTATTGGTGTCGTTGGCAACAAACTTACGCTGGCGGATTTAAAGACTAGCGTCAAGCCATACAGCAGGAAGTGGCCGAAAGATTTGGAGAAGGGGTCCCAGGAGTGGAGAGATCTGCTTGGTGGGCATATGAAGTTCAAAAAGACGTGTAAACAGTTGGCTGCCTATGACATTGCTATTGAACAAACCCTTGGTATGACGGTGCAGCAGGCGGCAATTTTGGTTTCGACGCCAGTCAGGACTCAGGTTTTTAAAATTTCCAGGAATTTTCTGAACATGCTCCGAGAAGATTGGTACAAAATTGTGGAAGAATATTACAAGCAGATCGAAAACTGCGGAGTATATGATCCAGACCTTATTTAGGGACATAATCCAGGCCGTTATCAAATGGTGGAAACGCGTCTGGTTTGAAGCCAAACTTAAAGCTCGTCTCGATATGATAGAGCTTGAGAATCGTATTGAGTCCGAGATAGAACGGGAGAAAGCAAATCGACCGATCTATACGGAGAAACCGATTGATCCTGAGCTTCAGACTGGTGAGTCTCAAAAGCTTGGCGGTGAAATGCGATTGACTGCACCTTGGTATAGTGATGAGCTACAACCCCCAAAGTCGGATGGAATGTCGTAAGCGCCTTGCATGGACTATTGCCTGTGAGCGTGCAGTTGTAACAAAAGAAGATGCTGTTGATATTTACAACAAACTCATGAAAGAGTTTCTATCAATTGATAAGCGGGAAAAATATAAAACAGGTGAGTCCAATAAGACTCAGTGATTTAATAATCTCTTGATGGTCTTCTGGTGTTATGGAAAACAAAATTGAATTAAAACTCTGCCGTAAAAAATTACATTGGTATCCAGTAAAGCAAAAAAGATGCGTTGAATGCCACAAAAAAATAAAAGCAGAATGGAGAAAAACAAATAAAAATAAAACAAAAGAGTACCAAAAACAATACTACATAAACAACAAGGAAACTCTTTGTGATATCAATAAGACATGGAAAAAAGCCAATACTGAACAACATCGAAATACATGTAAAAAATGGCACATAAAAAATCCAGAAAAGTCAAGAGCTTTATACGCCAAGCAACGCGCCAATAAAAAGCAAGCTGTAGCTGCTTGGGGAAATCAAGAAAAAATTACATGGTTTTACAAAGAAGCTGCACGTTTAACCAAGGAAACGGGGGTTAAATATCATGTTGATCACATATATCCATTGCAAAGTAAATATTTGTGTGGTCTTCACGTAGAAAACAATTTACAGATCCTAACAGCACAGGAAAATATCAGCAAAAGCAATCGCTATTGGCCTGGTCAGTTAGATTGCCAAAAAGAATAAGTCTCACTGGACTCAAAAATTAATAGTTTTTGTTGATTGGCTTGAGTTGAGGCGGACTAGGATAAGGGAACGCCAAAAAACCCTCCATGGACATCCACGTTTCCGTGGGTGAGTGGATGAATACACTCCAGCACCTCATGATGAATGCGGTGGATGGGGATTGTTTTTGTCTGCCCACCGATATGCATCTCCATGCCTACATGTTGTTGAAGGAGGGGCAGTTCCCTGATAAAGACCTTAAAGTAAAGATCAGCTCCAGCGGTAAATGATGACAAATAAGAATGAGCAAGCCCTTAAGCCAGGCGAAATTAGGCTTGATTACATCCCAATGGATTGGCCCCTAACTCCACTGGGTGCCAACAAAGACCCATACATCATGGGTTGGCAGAGCAAACCGTATAGCGTCAGAGAAATTGAAGAAGAACTTCTTTCGGGACAGTGTAAAGCCATTGGTCTATTGGGCGGTCCTGTCTACAATCATCCTTATGGCCTGGTCTGGGTCGATATTGATGGTCCGACTGTATATCCACTTGTCACGGATCTTGCAGATGAAACCGATTTCGACGTTGCGCTACCCCCGACCTTAACCATTTGTAGCGGTAAGGCTGGCCGCGAGCGCAAACTCTACAAGCTGCACCGGGATAAACACAAGCATTTCGTTCGAAGGAAATACACCTGGCACGCAGAAGGCAACAAGGAAAAACTGGAAATTCTGTGGTCTCGGCACCAGGGGGTGCTGATGGGCCTTCATCCGGAAACAGAAGGATACTACACCGCTGAGGGAATGGGGTTCGAATGGATCGATTCTCTGCCTGAATTCCCGGATTGGCTCCTCAACCTGATCATCAACAAAAACATCAAGCAGGGGATTCCAGCATCGGAGACCACTCGAATCGTTGGTAATGGATTCGTAGTTCAAGCCACGATGGATCTTGACTGCGACATGAAGAAGGCAACGTCCGCAATGTGGGCACTGCCTCCGGAAGCAGCTGATGACTATGACATCTGGATCATGGTCGGTCAGTCGTTACACCAACTTGATGAGTCCTTGCTGGATCAATGGGATGCATGGTCCCAGCAGTCGGAGAAATATCGGGACGGTGAATGTCACCGCAGGTGGCTCTCCTTTAACAAGGGCGGTGGCCGTGGACTTGGTTCTCTCATCATGGAAGCCAAGAAGTATGGCTGGGTAGAGCCCCAGGATCACAAGGCGATGTCTCCTGATGACGCTGCATTGGATCGCGCTGAACAATTACTTGCTGAACTCGAAGAAGACTTAGGACTTAACAACATGCCTGCTGCTGTATTAGAGAAAGAAAAAACTTCTGCTGCTCTCAAAAGGACGCGTAGTAAAGCAGAAGAGAAGGAGAAAGATCAGAAGACTAAAAATCCTTCATACGACGTTGTCACCGATGTTGTCCTGCAGATGTATGAAGGGAATTTGCTGTACAGCCAGCAGCACGGCGCGTTCTTTCTGTACGAATACCTTGGCAATAAAGGGTTGTGGTACCAGTTGTCTGATGCTGAGTTCAAGGGGGACATCAAAAATAAGCTGGACTTAATTAAGAAAGGCTTTCTGCACAACGGCTACAGCATGAAGATGATCAACGACATCGTTGAGCAGCTTCGTATTACCGTCATTTTTGATGACTGGTATGAAGGCAATGAACTCTTACTGTTTAAGAACGGTGTTTTAAACGTTTACACAAAAGAGTTTCAACCCTGCTCTAGGGAGCTGTACATCACGCAGCAACTGCCCTATGAGTACGACCCTGGCGCTACTTGTGAAGCAATCATTAAGTGGTTGAAGGGTACCCAAGACGGTAGCTGGGAACGCACTCAAGTATTAAGGGCTTGGTTGCGGGCTGTCCTGCTTGGCTGCTCCGATATCCAGAAGTTTGTCGAGATTGTAGGTCCAGGTAAGTCTGGTAAGTCCACTTATTCAAACCTGGCACACGCCCTGGTTGGTGACGACAATGCCATGATCTCTTCTTTGGAGCACCTGGAGAAGAATCGCTTTGAAACTGCGAACCTCTATAAGAAAAAGCTCTTACTCTTCAACGATGTGGAGCGATATGGTGGCTCGGTTTCTGTCCTCAAGGCAATTACCGGTCGTGACCTCATCCGAAACGAACGGAAGTTTCAGTCCTCCAGCCAGAAACCTTTTAAGTACAACGGCCTCGTCATGATCACGGCCAACGAGCCAATTCAAACCACAGACCCAACCTCTGGTTTGGCTCGTCGCCGTCTGACAATCCCATTCGATAAACCGTTCGTTGGTGGTTCCAGTGAGCAGAAAACGCTGATTGATATGGATGATCGCGGTCGTCCCTTCGGTGAGTTTGCCTCTCTGCTGCCAGGTTTGGTGAACTGGCTTCTGGATATGGAAGACAAAGAAATGCGTGAGTACCTAATGGAAACCAACAGTAAGGTTGATTTCTTTGCTCAGCATCACAAGGAGCAGATCCTTAAGTCCAACCAAATCATGGATTGGATGGCACATCATGTGGTCTATGACCCAGGTGTTTCGGCATCTGTTGGGTACGCAAAGTTTGATGCGGCATGTGGCTACCAGAACTCGGATAAGTGGCTCTATGCAAGCTACTGTTCCTTCTGCCGGGGAAGCAACAACAACATCCTGGGTCGTAGCCGTTTTGAATCATTGCTTCTTGATGTGTGCGTCCATCAATTGCGATTGAACGTCACCAAGGAAACCACTACGAAGGGCATGAGGGTCATCAACATTGCTGTCCGTGGTAGTAACCCCAGTAAGTATGAGCCCTACCCGTCGATTATTGAGGTGGGAATGAACAAAGCAAAATGGCAACCTGAATATGGCGTTGCGCTCAGTGGGGAGACTAATGCAACAATAGAAACAGAAGCAGAACCAGAGTTTTGAGCAACGGCCGTCACCTAATTTTAGATCTCTACGACTGCGACAAGCAGTTGTTAGATGACTATGAGGAGCTTCAGCGCTTAATGGAAACGGCGTTGCAGATGTCTAACGCAACTATCGTACGGATCATTGGTGAAAAGTTCCAGCCGCAAGGGGTCACTCTCCTTGCGTTGCTGGCGGAATCCCACTGCTCCATCCACACGTGGCCTGAGATCGGCTACGCAGCTGTTGACCTATATACCTGTGGAGACACAACAAACTCGCATAAAGCTGCGCAGTTTTTAAAGCAAAAACTCAAAGCGGCTAACACAAAAGAACAAGAACTTGTAAGGTCTACAACACTCGAATTATCTGTATAGTTAGATAAGTCAAACATCTAGTAATGACAGAAACAAAACCCAAGCTTCTGTGGGTTGGCGACATCGTTGCAACCACTGGTTTCGCACGTGTTACAGAAAACGTACTTAGCAGGCTTGTTGATAAGTACGAAATCCATGTCCTTGGCTGTAACTGGCATGGTGATTACACTCCGCTCCAGGAAATTTATCGGCTGTATCCGGCATCTAATCGCTTTCAGCAAGCACCGTTCGGTGAAGATCGCATCCGTGAAATCGTTGCCAACGTAAGGCCTGATGTGGTTTTTACGATGAACGATATCTGGATTATCAACGAGCAATGGCGACGCATTGCTGATTTGCGTGATGAATTAAAATTCAAATTCGTCGGATATTACCCGATGGATTCCTATGAGTGGTATGGCTCGCTCATGGATACTCTTAACGAGTGGGATGCGGCTGTTTGCTATACAGAATTTGGTGGACAAGAAACTATTAACGCGGGTGCCAAAGTTCCGATTACAGTGATTCCCCACGGAATGACCGCTAATCAGTTTTACCCTAAAGACAAGATCCAATGTCGGAAAGATCTGGGCCTAAACCCAGACGATTTCATTGTCTTCAACGGTAACCGTAACCAGTTCCGTAAACGAATCGACATCACCATCAGTGCTTTTGCAAAGTTTGCAGTTGGTCGGCCCGACGCAAAACTGTATCTGCACATGGGCCTCAAAGACCAAGGCTGGGATGTGATGCCACTGTTTGCTCGGGAGATGTCTCGTCAAGGTCTTGATCCAAATAACCGGATCATCATGACTGCACAGACCCCTCACCCTCCGTCTGTACCGGTGGATCTATTGAATACCATCTATAACGTGGCGGATGTAGGCGTCAACACCTGCAAAGGCGAAGGCTGGGGTCTTGTCAACTTTGAGCACGCAGCTTGTCGCGTGGCCCAAGTAGTGCCTGATCATACCTCCTGCAAAGAGATCTTTGATGGCTACGGTCTTTTAATTCGTTCTCTCCACGCAGATGTGGACACCAACTTTGGCCGGATCATGCCCTGTCCAGATGACAACCACCTGGCAGAGTTGCTGGGCCAACTGTATGACAACCGTGATCTTTTAGATAAAACGGCTCAGTCTTGTTATGAACGCGCAACAGATACCTGCTTCGAGTGGGAAACCGTTGCCGCTCAGTTTGACGAGGTGTTCCAGGAGGTGCTGGCAAAGGTTGATGAAAAACCACAAATCGTGAAACCAAAGATTGGGAAAAAGAAAAAAGAAAAGAGCGCCTAATCTATTTTCCCCGGTTCATAAGCCGGGGTTTTTTATTGGGAACATAGTCTCACATTGGGACCAAGGAGAGAGGGATGAGGGGAAGAGAAACCGAGAATTGGGGTCCTTTCATCCCTATATCCTGCAAATGACACTTTGAAAAAAAGTGTAATGTTGAAAAGTTTGGGAGGAAAGCAAAGAGAAATAAGCCAAGTTCTCTTCTCGGTTTTGATGACACTTTGAAGCAAAGTGTAATTTAGGGGAAATAAAAAGAAAACTACCCCAATTCTCGGTTTCCCTGCCGCTAAGGTATTGTTGGTTTCAATGACACAATGGCTCGGGCCAACATGGTGCTTCCTCCCCTGTGGAGGCTGGAAGAACTATTCAAGCGTTCCAGCGAGTAGCAATCTGGGCTCGAATGGAAAATCGCTAAAGCTGGCTATAAACCAGGCGATGAGGCTGGTCGTCTGAATAAAAAGACTGGTTTTTATATGGTCAGCGTGGACAACAAGGTTTACCTGGCGCATCGAATCGTCCATTACATGCGGACACAGGAAGAAATCGATTCGTTTGTTATTCGTCACGACCCTTCTAATAGCACCAAGGACAACCGCCTGTCCTTGATCTGCGTCCCAAATAAGAAAAAAGGGACGGTCAAAGCCGATGGCTGATCTTTACCGCTCTGTCAAGAAAGCTGCTCCTGGTGCCAGGTTTCAGCACGTTGCTGGAATCGAAGACATGTCAGAGGAACAGCTCAATGCCCTGGGTTACTACCGGGGGTTTCCTTGTCCCCATGGTCACACCATCAGACAAGCAGAGGAGCACTGGTGCTACCTGTGTATTCGCAAGATCTCTTCCAATATCTGCGGCTTTGACCTGAACTATCTACATACCGACTACAAGGTTAAGTACCAAAAGCTATGGGAGCGTCTCAATGTTGGACAACTTTCAGACTGCTGGGAAATCAAAAACGATTCCAAGTACACGCCCAAGCGTTTTTGTTTTCCGTCTTACAGATCCTTTTACAGCAAGCAAAAAGCAGAAAATGTAACCTTTCACAAAGCAATCTATCAATGTTCCTGGGGTGACATTGGTTGTCATGTAGTCACCAGAACCTGTGGAAACCCTTTGTGTGGTAACCCGTTGCATCTAACCTCAAGCTGGAACAGACCCTATCCGCCTCGAAGTATCTCTCCTTTCGTTACCTCTTTTGATCCTCAAAAACTAATGCGTTACGCACAAAGCGGTAATAGTTATACGCTCCAAGAGGCTTACTTTAAACGTACGATCCTTAGCCCAAAAGAACGAAAAGAACTGCCAGAGTAAAATAAAGAAAAACAATGTAACAATAATGCGTACGTCACAAGCTCAACGCCAAAGGACAAAGGAAAATCCTTTGGTGTTGGGTCCTTTTAGTCAATTATCTATTCGGGACCTTAAAGGAAGTCTTGGACCAAAGAACCGAGTTGTTGGGCGTGCAGATACAAACCTTAATTCAAACGGCGGTTATGGCGGCGGTACATACAATCATTGGTTTCGTATTGACATTACGTCTCCCGCTTGGATTATCGTTGCAAAAGCAGGGCCAAAACCTAAATATATTAATGTTTCAACATATGATCTAAACCTAAATCCAATTGAAGGAAGAGCAATCTTTGATCAAGATAGTATTCCCGAAACAATTGATGGAGAAGTTTATTATCCATACGTTGGACATGTGATGAATAAACAATCCGATCTGTACAATCAATTCGATCCCAATCGTCTTGATCGTGGTGATCAGCGTTACTATCCTCTTGATGCGGGCAGTTACTTGCTTTGTATCTCTTCTACACGCAATGAAGATATTGATTACGAAGTTGCCTTTGTTGTTGAATTCCCCACAACAACATTCGATATTCTCTTAGAAGATTATAGTTACTTATTGTATGAAGATACTCAAGAAAGCTATGTAATTGCAGACACAACCCCTGGGTATGTTGAAGATGATAGGCATACGCACTCTTTATCTGATTGGACAGAAGCCTGGCAAAGAGAGCACCAGGAGGGCATACCTTTTCCCGCTGTACTTGTTCCCTTAGCAACACAACCATGATGAAGTTTTACAACTGGTTTGTCTGTAAGTTTTTTAAAAAGTTTCGAATCTACGAATCCACCGAGAAAAAATTTAAACGCTATTGTAAATCAGAGCCTTGGGCTTCAACGTGTAAGATCTATGAAGATTAACGAAGAAAAAGTAGTACATGTCCCTCCGTACGAAGCGTCGGAAAAAGACTGGAAAGATTTTTTTGAAGGAGAAGACATTTCTGAAGATGCGTTTAGTTCCGTGGATTCGGACCACGAATGGTTGTGTGTGGCTAGCCAGCATGGCCGTCTCCCGCTCCAACAGACAGACGAACGACTGGCTGAGCAGGCGAAAAAATCCAAGAGTCCACCGGCTGGATATGAATTTGACCGGTAAGTCTGGCAATTTACCCCAGGCTTTAGCTATCCGTTTCTTAAGGGATGCAATCGTTTACATCCCTTGCGGTGACTCGATTGTCTTGCGGTGCGAATCAGTTGTTCCCGACAAACAATTTCGTGTTTGGAAGCGTTGGTTCACTACGCATGAAGATCCTGCCTGGGAAATAAGCGAAGATCATAAATCTTTTTTCTACTACAAGAAATGTTGGGTAGAATGAGAAAAAAGGTATCTACCTATGCATAACCTAAACAAGTATATCGAAGCCGCCCTGGCTATTCATGCTGCCGCTTCGGTCATTACGGCGCTAACTCCAACACCTAAAGACGACAACGTTCTGCGTAAAGTTTACAAAGTAATCGAAACAATTGCTTTGGTTGTTGGTAAAGCAAAACAACGTTAGTTAGTCGGGTAGAGCCTGGAACCACCGCGTATACCCTGAATGGCCTAGACTATTCAGGGTGTTTTTAATGCAATGCCAAAAACTAAAAACAAATCAAGAAATAAAATGTCGCATGAACAAACAAGAAAATTGTTTACGTATGAAGATGGTTGCATGTACTGGCTAAAACAAGATGGGTCAAAGGGCATGAAAGCGGGGCGTCTATCTTCGGTTAATGGTTACTCTGATGTTCGCTATAAAGGCAAAAGTTATAAAGTTCATAACTTAGTGTGGGTATGGCATGGCAATCAACTATTAGATGGTTATGAAGTTGATCACATAGATGACAACAGGAACAATAATCGAATTGAAAATCTACAGTTGTTAACTGTTTCTGAAAATGTTAGAAAACAAAAGCGAGTTCAGAGCCCAAAGGGTTGCTATTTTTATATGCCCTGCAGAAGGCGATGGAAAGTAAAAATAGCAACCAAACAAGTAGGATATTTTAAAACAGAGCAAGAAGCCATTAAAGCTTTAGAGACTGCCAGGTCGCAGTACGTTTGTTTTTAATCCTCTAATGGAACAAACCACCATACGCATCCATCTTGTTTTTCTACCCACTCTCTTGTTGCATAAGCGTCACTCTTGCTCAGGGTGGCGCACTTTTTTTCGTCACCAACTTCCCAGCACATATTCACCCTGATCTGGGGTTCCTTGTATTTTTTCATCTCAGTAGTCCCAGCGGACTTTTGGTTTTCCTTCTCTGATGCCGAGATGAACAAATCCTTTTTTTGCGCCATAGCCTAGTGAGTAGGGCCAGTTTTTATCGCACCAAGATTGTACAGCGTAGATGTCTGCACCCTTAATATAAAAATCTACAGCACCTTTAGAAGGCGCGTTAAAGGTGTGCTCGCTATTTCTAGAGCCTCCAACTTGAGAGTTGATAGGCTCTGGTCGAGATGCGCTTGTAATAATAATTGGCTTCCCACCAAAAGCGGTACGTGCTTTTTCTAGGAATTTACAAAGTTCTAAGGCTGTATCGCACTGGTGCTGCTTGGTAAAACGCCTTGCTTCTTGATTAAGAGTTAACTCGCCATACGTAATATTGGGCGTCACTTTATAGGTGAATGGGCTCCAGGGAGTAAACGCTGGTCTTGTTGGTTCTACTTTTGGTTTTCCAGCTTTCTGATTCATAATTTGAATCAGTTTCTCGCTATAGTCGGGATCCGTAGCGTAGCCTTCTTTAACTAAAAGTTCCGCACATTCATCGCGACTCCTGGCGCGATTAACACCCTTAAAACGTCCGAAGTCTTTGTACCAACGATCTACTAAATAAACAATACAGGTTTCAAGATCTGGAAAATCAATAAACCCTGCTTTAATTGTGATCCATTTACCGTTAATAAATTCTTGTGTGTCAACGGTACTGCCGGTTCCTTTTAAACCTAGGTAATTGTTTTTACCTGAGGTGTGTTTTCCCCATCCCGATTCAAGTGCCCATTGCGCACAAACCACTTCAGGAAATTTTGCCCCAGCCTTTTTAGCTGCTGCGTACACACCGTCCCAGGTGTTATCAATTACCTGGGCCTCTTCTTCCCGGCGATATTTACTGGCAAATTCTTCAAGTACTTCATCGGAAAGCTGTTGTTGAAGCCATTGCAAAGCTTCAATTTGATGCTTTTCTCCTTTGAAGAACTTGGCAGCATTAACCAGCTGGATCGTCATGTCATTTAATGCGATAACCTTTTTCGCCAATTATTTCAACACAAGCTTCGTATGTTTGGCGTGTAAAATAACCGTAATCAGGGCTAATTTCACCAATATCTACGAAAGCGTCTTCTTCGTATCTACTGTAAAGAACCGGTGCTGTACATGTACTATCTGGATAAATCCAACAAGTCCAGCATTCAAACTTTAAACCAAGCCGACGCATCTCAACAAGGCATTCATTCTTAGTGGGATATTCAAAACAGGTTTGGCCTGTATAAAGCATTCCATCTGTTTCTTCAAAAAAGGTAACAAACAAGTCGTCGTTATAGACGACGCGCCAAGATTTTGCTGGCCCTAATGTTCCTGACATGATTATTAGGTGTTAACAAGGACGGTACACAAACGACCTGCGCCAGTCAAAGTAGTTCTAAAACCACTGCCGGCTGCAGATGGAGCTGCACAAAGACCGTTCAAGGTAATTGTACGCCCGCTATATACTGCAGTGCTGTTAGTTCCATCAAGTGAAGCAAACGTTTGAAGAATTTGATCAACGCTTGCCTGGTTTAACGGACAACCACTCGCAATAAAGTTCATTTGCAAAAGTTTAGTTGTACCAGACGTACCAAACCTCATTCCAGTAACACCTGTACATTGGAATGTTGTATTATATGTCTCGCCACTGTTACCTGAATTTGCCACTTTATAGATACCAGTAACAAGTCCAGACATGTTGATACTGGTTAAACCTGATCCGGCAACAAAAAATACATTTGTATTAGGAGTGTCGCTACCAGGGAAAGCCGAAAGGGTACGCGCACTGTATATATGTAATTGCTCAAGGTTACCAAAGTTTAATTCACCTGTCAAACCCGTTCCTGCAATAAAAGTAAAACCTGACAAACTATTGACGTTATTAAGAGTGGCAAAAGAGCCTGTTGCTCCAATATACCTAATTCCACTCATATTAAACCCTGTAATATTTGGAGTTTCAATTCTTAATTTAGTGTGCCAACCTGTTAAAGAAGGTAAACTAATATTTCTAATTCCCGTGCTAATGATAAATCCTGAAGTATAAGAATATTCACCTAAAATATTCCCAACGCGTGCAAGATTAGGCGCTGTAATACCTGTAATTGAATTTCCTGTAATGTTAATTACCGTTCTTTGGGTTGTTCCCGTTGCAATAATACCAACGCCGGTTAGAGATGTTGCATTTTCCAGGGGATGTTTGAACGTAGACGCAGCAAGTGATTGGATATCAATTAAACCACTAACTTGAGCAAGTCCTGTTAATTCAACGTTTGTGTTACCAGAAGAAATAACATTTAAGTTACCACTAATAGTTTGAATACCATTAAAAATACCTGTAATAGCGGAACTACTGGTCCTTCCAGTAACCAAGAAATTACTAGATAAGACACCAGTAGCAGATCCTGTATGACCACCAGTAATAGAGATGGTACCAGATACAGAATCTATTACTGCTGTTGTACCTGGCACTAAGCTGCTGTTGATGTTGATAGTGTTTATAAAACCAGTGATAAAAACACCGCTAACAATTCTGTTAAGACCTGTCAACTGCAAATCTGTATTACCAGAAGAATTAACAATAAAGTTGCCTGTAATAGTTTGAAGGTTGTTAAATGTACCTGTAATAGTTGAACTGCTTGCAGCACCAAGAACAGTTAAGTTCTGTCCTAGTTGTGTAAGCCCCGTTGATTGTAAGTTGACGTTACCAGAAGAACTAATACCAAGGCTGCCGGTAATAGTTTGAATACCATTAAAGACACCTGTAATAACTGAACTACTTGTTCTACCTGTAACTAAGAAGTTACTAGACAAGACACCAGTAGCGGGTCCCGTGTGACCACCTGTGATGGAGATAACACCAGACGTAGAATCTACTACCGCTGTTGTACCAGGGAGTAAATTACTGTTGATGTTAATGTTATTTACAAAGCCAGTAACGAATACACCGCTGACAATTCTGCTAAGACCTGTCAACTGCAGGTCTGTGTTACCAGAAGAATTAACAATAAAGTTACCGCTAATAGTTTGAATACCATTAAAGACACCTGTAATAGCGGAACTACTGGTCCTTCCAGTAACCAAGAAATTACTAGATAAGACACCAGTAGCGGGTCCCGTGTGACCACCTGTTATAGAAATAGCACCAGATACAGCATCCACTACTGCTGTTGTACCAGGGAGTAAATTACTGTTGATGTTGATAGTGCTATTAGAAAGACCAGTAACAAAAACACCGCTTTGAACAGATAAGGTTGAACTTCCTGTAATAAAAATATTGCCACTTGTATTTAATGCAAGGTTGCCTGAGATTGTTTGAAGACCAGTGGCTGTTAGAGATATGGTGCCACCAGATGCAGTGGTTGTGTTTAACCCACTGACAGAAACAATACTCCCAAGGTTTCCACTAATTGTGGTACCAGGTAAATAACCAGTTATTTGAACACCATTCCTAATAGAACCAGAACCAGAACCTGGTCCGCCTGTAAAAGTAAAGTAAGCATCACCAGAAGAAGCAATGCTTAAAGCCCCACTCACAAAAGTAAGGTCAGCACCTGAAATAGTTGTTGTGCTGCCAGACAATCCTTGTATTGTAAGGTTTCCACTGATGTTGTGTAATTTAGGGATATTAAGGATTTGAATTGTGTTTACTGCATTTGCACTTCCGGGAGAAATAGTTAAACCAAAAAACGGAACATTAACAGTGGGTACATAAGACGGTTTTTCTGTATCATCGGGACTTCCAGTTAACTCTGGAAAAGACAATACTCCTGTTGTTCCACTGCTGTATAGCTGTAAAGTAAATAAACCATTTGCTTGAGTTGCATTTAAAAATGTTGCATTTACATTTCCACTAATGCTTTGAAAAGCAACAGGGGCATAGCCTCGAGTATCACCACCACTTGCTGCTGTGCCCCACCCATTAAAAACACTTCCAGTAGTAGAAAAATTTAAATTATTATTGCTTCTAAAAGTAAAGAAATTTAGTCCTCCACCGTCGTTTGCTGTCCAATCAACAATTAAACCAGTCAAGCAGTTTCCGCTAAAATTAAGATCGCCAGAACTTTGTACACCACAGAATCTATTATTAACTCCTACTGCAAACGATCCGTAATAACTAATTAAATGGATATGATCATTGATTACGTTTAAAGTTTTACCAAGGGCGATTTGATGTATTCCTGTATAAGCGTTGACAAGGTTAGTGTTAACACCAGTTGGAACAGTACTAAAAATCCTTGCGTATCCCGTACTAGAAATAGGTGTTCCTGTAAAGTGTACAGTTAAATCCCCTGTTGCCGTTGAAGCGCCACTAATTCTAATGCGCGTAGGACTATTTCCAATACGTGGAACAACAATTCCCGTTGTATTTTGATGTGCATTAATAGAATAGCTTTGAATGTTTCCAATTCCGGAGTTATTTTGAGCAATTTTAATTTCTTGATAATTAGAAGGTGCTTCAAAATAAACATTACCGGCTTTCATGCCAGACAAAAAATCTGTATTTGGAGTAATTGTTGCGTTACCTGAGGCGTATCCCGTGAATCCAAAGACACTAACACTACCCGAAATGAAAGAACTAAATGTATTATCAATGTTGTTTAAACCACCGGAACCATAGTTAATGTAAACACCAAGTCCAGCAGCTTGGGTTAAATTGGGCGAATAAACTTCGCCTGTTACATCGTTGCCACCCGAATAATAGAGAGCAATTCCGCTAGTACTATCTAAGGAATCAATACGTTTTAACGCGGACAAACTTAACTTCTTTAATCGATCACTACGTCCTGTGATTTGATTACCAACATACTCAAGAGAACTGAAATTGGCTTCAAAATCTGTGCCGCCGCCTTCTCCTTCGCCTGTTACCGTGATCGAGTCTGTAGTTCCTATTACGTTTTGAAAATCGATATAACTGCAACCACTTTGAATTACAAATGTTGCCGGTGCATTTAAACCAAGGCCAGGTCCACTGAGCGGATTGCCGGTACTAACAGGGCCAAAGGCTAATCCTGCAATAAACTCGGCTGAAAGACCAAGATCCTCACTCGATAAACCACCACCACTGGTTACCAGGCGAAGCTTGTCAGGAACGTAGCCAACAAAATTAGAGTATTTTGACATTTCTTTCGCTTAGAAGATAACCCAACCGTTTGTGCCGCCAATGTAAACAAGCCGGAAACGTGCATTGTAGTCATTGATGATTAAATCCTCAGCTAGACTCATGATGTTGTTTCCGTTTCTTGCTACGACACCTGTTGTTGTGTTGCTTAAATTAATTATACCAACGTAATCATTAATTTCTGGGGACCCAGGAAGGGTCAAAGTCACTCCGCTAAATAATACGTAATCGACCTTGGCAACAGCGTTTGTATTGCTCGAAATACCACTAACACTAGATGCTGCACCCTCTGCCCAGGTTGTTGTACCGTCTCCGTTTGTCTGAAGAACAAACCCTGAGGTTCCAGTGGAGGGCGGGAAGCTGAACAAACCATAAGGCCTGATATTGCCGGAGCCGCTGACAATAACAACACCACCGCTTGCAAGATAGGTATTGCCTGAAATAATTCCACTTGTGAATAAACCGCTACCAAAAATACCGCTTCCACTTGCCGAAATGTTACCAGTGGTTGTGGCAGTAAAGTTGCCAACGGTGAAATTACCGGTTACTGCAGTGATCGTCACTGCTTCAATCACATTTCCGGTAATGTATGCGCCAGAAACACGATTTGTAAACGTACCGCTAACGCCCGTAATATTCCCAAACCGTCCTGTATTTCCAGTGACTAAATTACCGGATACTGTTCCGCCTTCAACACGCGTGGATCCAGTTACATAATTAAATGTTGCTGTTTCTCCTATGATGTCGTTGCCTGAAACCTGACTGGTAAATACACCGCTAACGCCTGTAACACGAGTAAACGAACCTGCAGTTCCAGTGATTAAAGCACCAGAAATTTGACTGGTGAAAACACCACTAATACCAGTTACACTTGCGAATAAACCAGCATTACCAGTAACAACAGCACCTGAAACTTGACTTGTAAAGACACCAGATACACCTGTAACACTGCCAAACTGAGCAAAGTTACCTGTAACGGTTGTACCAGACAGGAGAGAAGAGAATGCGCCGGTTGAACCACTTAAGATTCCAAATGCACCAGTGACCCCTGTAACTAAAAGGCCAGATAAATAGCTGGTAAAAATTCCCGATACACCAGTAACACGTGAGAATAAACCAGTTGTACCCGTAATTGTTCCACCAGAAATATCGGTAAAGCGCCCAGTGGTAAATACGCCAGTGGTACCGCTAAACGTGTTACCCGTAATTGACTGGCCACTAAGTAAAGACGTGAATACACCTGTTACGGAATTAAGTCGGCCAAAGTTACCACTCTGACCAGTAACAGTAAAGCCAGACACAAAGGTAAGGCCAAAAATCTGATTACCGGTCAGATCACCAAAAATACCTTCAATTCCAGTTATTGTTACGCCCGATATCGTACCGCTTACAGTAAGACCGGATACGATTGTCCCGCTGCCGCTAATGATTAAATTTTTACCTGCAACAATATTTCCAGTCGTTTCAATCGTTGGAACGTTAATCGTGTTAGTAAATATACCAGTAGATGCAGTAACCGTTAGAAATAAACCGCTTCCACCGGTTATTGTTGCACCAGATATCGTATTAAATGTACCAGTTACACCTGTCAGTGATGCAAAAAGGCCCGTATTTCCTGTGACAGTTGTTCCGGATATGCGGTCTGTAAAAACCCCGCTAACTCCAGTGATATTGGCAAACTGTCCGTTATTTCCAGTAATAGTGTTACCAGAAATTTGATTCGTTACTGATACTAAATTTCCGGTAAAAGTTTGAAATAGGCCTGTTGCGCCTGTTATTGTTGTTCCAGAAACTCTGCCAAAATTACCACTAACGCCTGTGAGGTTGGCCGCAAGCACCGTGTTTCCGGTGATGGTAGACCCAGACAGTTGTACGGTAAAGACACCGGTTGCACCTGTAACAGATGTGATCTGTGCTGTGTCTCCGGTAATCAGTGCACCAGAAACCCTGGATGTAAAAGTTCCAGAAACACCAGTTAGGTTTGTAAACGAAGCATTATTACCTGTAACAGTTGCACCCGAAACAACCGTAGTACCAACAACATTGGTTCCGGTAATATTCGTACCAGAAATATTGCTAATGGTTGCGTTGGTTCCAGAAAGGCTAAAGATCGTTCCTGTGCCAATATTCGCCGTATTTCCAGTTATGAGTTGTCCACTGGCACGTGTAAAGTTACCGGTACCAACAGTTGCTAACGCATTGATTAAAGTATTGATATTGCCTGTGGTGGCATTAATATTCGCGCCTTGAATCGTATTACCAGTAATAACGTTACCGCTAAGGCTCGTCTGTACTTGAGCCGTACCAGTAACAACGAGGTTGGCAAAAGTGCCGGTGCCGCTAACTTGAATATTTTGCGGGTTAAACGTTCCACTAACAACTAGATTATTAGCGACTACTAAAGAGCCCGCAATGGTTCCACCCGTGACTTGCAGGTAGTACCCGTTAAAATATTCTTTTGTAGCGTTAAAGGTTAATTTTTTATTTCTTAACGCAGGATCTACTTCGGCTACATCGACAACCATCAGGAGATCGTCGTCATTGATGTTCGACGACGAAATCGCTGGTAATTCTGTAATGCGCCTATTAGCCACCTACTAAACCAAAAAGCCTATAAATTAAATTATAGGCGACATTCATTCACTTCATTTTACTTTGATTTCAATGCGTGGCAGGAAATTTGACCCAAAGTTCCAAGCCGCTTGAATTCCTGTAACAATACCGCAAGAAAGTAAAAGAATCAAAGCAAGCTCTGCAACTGTCAGGTTTCGACGGAGATAAATGACTTGTGGTGCAGGAGCCTGATAGGCAGCCGCACGCTCCTCCAACACCTGCTTAACTGCGCTCTGGCGTGCTTGCGCCTTCAGTGCTTCAAGCATCTCTGGCGTCAACCGATTCATCTCATAGGGGGCACCAGGGGCAGGAACCTGTGGTTGCGGAATACTGGAAGCTGGAATCTGTTCTTCCATAACAAGCAAAACATTTTCCCATACATTAGCATTTAATCAAAACATTGCGAGACATGACCCACGGAATTAGAAAAAGTCTTGAAGACGTAGCTTACGAGTTGCGAGGCATCAAAAATATTCTCAATAGCATCTGGTCCACTCAGTACAAGCAAGACGGCGCACCAGTGGTGGATCCTGCTGCTTTTACTGATGAGTACATTTCTACAGAAGAATGTGCTAGGCGCTTGAGTGTATCCGATCAAACACTTCGGAACTGGATTGCAGTCGGTAAAAAGTTTCCAGACAAAGGATGGAAAGAAGGACTGCATTACGTCAATATCGGTTTTGAGCAAGGGAAAAGAGCAACCATCCGTATTCCCTGG
>JACCDX010432240.1_pt1 | contig 22297 bp, 19 predicted proteins | sample 7449681 | NCBI WGS metagenome assembly JACCDX01 (sample SAMN15323450, study PRJNA562643) | freshwater metagenome | isolation source: river surface water | place: USA:Blue River Watershed | collected 2017-08-18
GGTCCTGATCGGGCATGCCCTCAGTGCATCCGGCCTGGCCCCCAAGCTTCCCATGCAAGACTTGGGGGTGGTGGTATTTTTTGTTCTTTCAGGATTCCTGATAACGCTCAGCGCAAGAAGCAAGACCACCTTTTCCGATTGGTTCATCGACAGATTCGCACGGGTTTTCACGCCATACATCCCGGCGTTGATATTCATCGTCGGTGCAGGCACCCTCCTGCAGCTTGAGGGCCCCCATGATCCTGGGACCCTGGCACTCAATGCCGCGATGCTTCAGGACTTCCCCCTTTGGCGGTATCTGGCATTCCCCGAGATCGATCGCCTGGGGACCGGTCGCCCACTTTGGAGCGTGGCGATGGAATGGTGGTTTTACATGGCATTCGGCGGGATCTTCTTCCTGCGGAAACTGCCCATATGGTCGATCCCATTGATCGCCATCGGTTTTTTCATTTTTGCCTTCAACGCCACGGTAGGGATGCTGGCTTTCACGTGGGCGGCCGGCTCAGTAGCAGCCCTGACGTGGAGCCAATTCCCCAAAGCTCGCTGGCTTCCCTTCCTGCTCGCTGTGCTGGCATTGGCAGCCTACAGGCTGAAAATTGCACCCGACAAGTTCTACGACCTTGCATTGAACCTGTTGATCGCCTTGGCCGTCATCGTTTCAATAAAATTCGTTGAAGACAAGGAGTTTTCAGCCTCTTTCTCAAAATTCTCGAAGTGGCTGGCCTCGTACTCCTACACGCTGTATTTGACGCACTACACGGTCTTGGTTTCTCTCTCCTTCCTTACCGGCTGGACACGAGTTTTCACAGTATTTTTCCTGTCCAATGCAATCGCGTTGGGCATGTACTATTTATTTGAGCGCCACCACAAGAAAGTCTCACTCCTGATCAGGAGAAAATCTGCGCTCAAACCTGCTTGAGCGGTATCCAGGCAGCCATTGGCACGCTGATTTCACTGGCGAGCAAGTCTCGAGCGTTCCCCGCATCCCACATGACAAAACGGGTCTTTTACATTGAGTGCTCGGCCCCCGTCTGGCACACCATCGGCCGCCACTGCTTCGAGCAGGCCGGGTGGCTGCCGGCGTTGTGGACGGCCTCGCCGTCCGACGCGGCGGCGATTGCCGCGATCAACCCGGACGTTCACTTCATCCCGAGCACCGATGCGGCGCTTGGACTGCCCGCCGCCAACGCACCCTGGGACCTGCCCGCCCTGGAACCGACGCTACTCAAGGCGCTGGCGTTCAACGAAAGCATCGCGCTGCACATGATGGACCGGATGGATCCCGGCTGCGGCGCAGGCTTCACGCACGACCAACGTCGGCGCCACTACCATGTCCTGCTGCGTTACTGGCTCGGGGCCATCCTCGCCCTGCGCCCGGACCTGATCGTGTTCTCGATCGCACCGCACATCGTCTTTGATTACGTGCTCTTTTCGCTGGCAAAGCAATTGGGCATTCCCACGCTGATGTTTGAGCGCCTGGGACTGCCCGGCCGGGTCTTCCCCGTGGCCGATTACGACCAGGGCTCGCCAGCCTTGCGTTCATGGCGGGAGACGACACCACCCGCAGCGATCGAGGACCTCCCCGCACCGTTCCAGTCCTGGCTGCGCGACGCCTTTGCAGGCGGATCGGCCATGCCCGCCAATTTCGCTAGGAAGCTCGAGCGGTACCAATTGAACTCCGGCGCGCAGCTGCCGTCCCTGACTCATTCAATCCTGCACGAAGTCAAGCGCTCACTGGTGCTGCTCAAAAGATCGGGCCACGGGTCAACGCCCAACTCCTACCTGCGCTCGGCCCGCTTCCCTCATGGCCGGGCGGGTCAGCTCGAAACTTTCGTGTCGCGCGTGAAAGGCATCCTGTTCAAGCGCGCGCTCACACGGCTGCATGACGCCCTGGCCAGGCAACCGGAAGGCGATGAAAAGTTCGTCTTCCTGGCCCTGCATTACCAGCCCGAGCGGGCGACGGTCCCCATGGGCGGGGCCTTCGGGGACCAGACCCTGATCGTGGATCTGCTGGCGTCGGCGTTGCCGCCAGGATGGAAGCTTTACGTCAAGGAGCACCCTTGGCAGCTTCAGCCCTTCGGCCGCGGCGAGGTGCAGCGCAGCGCCGCCTTCTACGCGCAGATCTACCGCCATCCCTCGGTGGTCCTTCTGCCACGCGGCATGCCGAGCGCCCAGTTGGTCCGCTCGGCACAGGCCGTGGCCACCGTTACCGGCAGCGTGGGGTGGGATGCGCTGTGCGCGGGCGTCCCCGTCCTGCTGTTCGGTGCGGCGTGGTACCAGCACGGCCCCGGAGCCATGCGGATCGAAGACCGCGCGGGACTGGCCGCGCAATTGGCGAGCATCGCGGCGGGCCAGAAGCCGCACCGCGAGGAGGTCGTGACGTTTGTCTCGGCATTGGCCCGGCTTTGCGTACCCGGCGTACTGGAGGCCAATGTGGAGGCGGTCGAAGAACTCGATGAAGCCGAGGTGGCGCCGGGGATGGCCGAAGCCCTCATCGCGGCGACCGAACCCGACGGGTCGCCGACTCCCGGACGCTCGGCCCCATGATCGTTTTCTGTTGCAACCGACTGGCTCCGACGTTGGAGCTGACGTTTTCGATGCGAGCGCTCGTGGAGACAGGGCAGCGGCCGATGGCGCTGCTCGAATCAGCGCATCTGCGCCGCCAAATCGCACCCGGCAAGTTGGACGGGGTCGAGGTTGGCTTGTTGCCCGAGCTGCTAGGCCACTATGGCTGGCTCACGCTACCCCGTTTACTCGGGATCCTGGGCAAATGCGCTCGCCTCTTGCGTTCAGATGCCTTTGCCGACGTGCTGGCTACCCTGCGTGGCATCGTGACGGGAGCGAGAGCTTTAGAGCAACTGCGCAAGCGGGGTCCGATAGATGCAGTGGTGGTTGCCGATGATCGCTGCCTGGGCTGGGAATATGGTGTCGTGCTGGCCGCGCGCCGCCTGCGGATCCGGACCGTGGCCATTCCGTTTGCCTTGTCCGACCCAGATGCCGACTGGCTCGTGCGGCAAGGCAAGACCAAGTTCGATCCCGCGCGCGGCTGGGGACTCGAGCGCTGGCTCAAACGGACGATGCGACAGCGTTACGCACAGAACATCCGGGTCCGTGATGGACAGGAAAGTATGTTCCTGACAGCGGGTCAAGCCTGGACGCAGATCATGTTCGATGGTCTGTTCCGCCAGCCCTGGGCTTACGGCGGCGGCGTGACAGACGTGGCAACGGTGTTCGGGGCCTTCGATCGCCGCAAGCAGATCTCATTGGGCGTGGCCGAGGACAAGCTGGTCGTAACGGGACAGAGCTCACTCGATTTCCTGCACCATGCATCGCGCCGCACCGCGGAGATCCGCCAGGAATTGAACCGCCAGTACCGCCTACGACCCGATCGACCAGTGGTCGTCTGCGCGGTGCCGCAGCACATGGAACACGGACTACTGGGGGCGCGAGGGCACTGGGGCCTGATCGAGCAGTTGTTCGCGAGTCTGGCTGCAACCGGCGCCAATGTGGTGTTGTCGCTGCACCCCCGCTCTAAACGGGGCGATTACGAGCAAGCGGCCGCGGCCCACGGCGCGGTGATCGCCGAGCAATCCCTCATCGAAACGATCGCGGCGGCGGATTTGTTCGTCGCCGCCATGTCGAGCACGGTGCGATGGGCCATCTTGCTGCGCATACCTGTGATCGTTCTCGACGATTTCGGGCAAGGAGGACAATCCATGTTCGAGGGTGAGGGAGTGTGCTTCCTGAAACAGCGGGCCGAACTGGCGTCGGTGGCAACGCGCCTCTTGAATGATCCGGAAGAACGCGAGCGGGTCAAACGTTGTCTCGACATCCAGGCCATGGAACTCGACCCGTTCGATGGCCGCAATGCGAGACGTGTCACGCAGGTGCTCGCAGACGCGGCTACTGCTAATTTTTGATTTTAGACAAAACCACTATGACCAAGACTTACATCATTGCCGAAGCCGGATCCGTACACGATGGCAGCTTCGGCAACGCCATGTGCCTGATCGATCTTGCTGCGAAAGTGGGGGCGGATGCGATCAAGTTCCAGACCCACCTGCCGGCGGCAGAAACCCTACGCGATGCCCCGATGCCCCCGTATTTCAAGGGCGAGCCGCGTTTCGAGTATTTCGCCAGAACCGGCTTCACCCCCGAGCAGTGGGCCCAACTGGCTGCGCATGCGAAATCATGCGACATCGACTTCCTGTCCTCGCCGTTCTCGATCGAGGCCGTGGATCTGCTGGAAAGAGTCGGCGTGAGTCGTTACAAGATTCCATCCGGAGAGGTGTCCAACCTGCCGATGCTCGACGCCGTGGCGCGCACGGGGAAACCCGTCCTGCTCTCTTCGGGCATGAGCAGCTGGAACGAACTGGATGCCGCCGTCAGGACGGTCCGGGCGCACCACGATCGCCTGTGCGTCATGCAATGCACGACGGCCTACCCCTGCCCGCCCGAAAAGGTGGGCCTGAACGTGCTGGGCGAGATCCGCGCCCGATGGGGCTGTGAAGTCGGCTACTCCGACCACACGCTGGAGAACAACGCCTGCCTGGCAGCCGTGGCGCTCGGCGCGACGGTGGTCGAGAAGCACCTGACTTTCAGCCGGGCGATGTACGGCTCGGACGCTCGACACTCCGCCGAACCCCTCCAATTCGCCGCGCTGGTTCGGGGGGTGCGCGAGATCAATGCCATCCTGGCTCACCCGGTCAGCAAGGACGACCTGTCCGACGTCCAGGAGATGAAGGCCATCTTCGAAAAGAGTGTCGTCTCGGTCCGACATATCGCCAAGGGGACGACGATCACGCCGGACATGGTGGCGGTCAAGAAGCCAGGCACCGGGATTCCGGCAGCAAAACTCGACCTGGTGATCGGATCGATCGCCCGCGCAGACATTGCGGCAGACGTACTTATCGCAGCAAGCGATATTGACTGGCGCTCATGAGGCGCGAACGATCGACTCTAAAATTCAGCTCTTATTCGAATTCTTTCGTATTTGGCAAAAGACCAGCATGATCTCCGTGTTCATAGGCTATGACCCGCGCGAGGCAATCGCATTTCATGTTTGCGTCAATAGCATCATCCGCAAGTCGTCCGAGCCGGTGACCATCCATCCGCTGGCGCTCCAGAACTTGCAGGGTTATCGTGAAAAGCACACGGACGGCAGCAACCAGTTCATCTACAGCCGCTTCCTGGTTCCGCACCTGATGAATTACGAAGGGTGGGCGATCTTCCTAGATGGCGACATGTTGCTGCGTGAGGACATCACCAAGCTATGGGCGCTGCGGGACGAATCGAAGGCTGTGGTAGTGGTCAAGCACGACTACCTGACCCGCAAGACCGAGAAATACCTCGGGTCTAAAAACGAAAATTATCCTCGCAAGAACTGGTCGAGCGTCGTCCTGTGGAATTGCGGCCACGAGGCCAATCGGCGGCTGACACCGGAGTTCGTTGAAACGGCCACCGGGGCCCAGTTGCATCGGTTTACCTGGCTGGCGGACGACCAGATCGGTGAACTGCCCAAGACCTGGAACTGGCTCCCCGACGAATTCGGGCGCAACGACGACGCGAAGTTACTGCACTGGACGCTGGGAACGCCGTGCTTCCATGAGTTCGCGGGTGAACCCATGGCCGACGAGTGGCATCGCGAGCGGATTTACACCGAATTCTGCCTTCAGCGTGGCATTGAATGAAATCAGAAACAGAGGGTGAAGTGAGTAAGCGCAAGGTTTGTATCGTTGTTGGCTCGCGAGCCAACTACAGCAGCATCAAGGCGGTCATGCGCGCAGTCGCGGCCCACCCGGATCTGGAGCTGCAGGTGGTTGCAGGCGCATCCGCATTGCTGGATCGCTATGGCGCCGTCGTCGACATCATGGAGCGCGATGGCTTCAAGGTAGCGGCCAAGCTGTTCATGCTGGTGGAAGGGGAAACACCCGCCACCATGGCGAAGTCGACTGGCCTGGGCCTGATCGAGTTGCCAACCATTTTCGAGACCCTCAAGCCCGATGTCGTCCTCACGGTGGGCGACCGCTTCGAGACCATGGCCACCACCCTGGCGGCTGCCTACATGAACATCCCCTTGGCCCATACGATGGGCGGCGAGGTGTCGGGCAACATCGACGAAAACATCCGCCACGCGATCACCAAGTTCGCGACCATTCATTTCCCCGCCTGCGAAGACGCCCAGCAGCGCATCATCCGCCTGGGTGAGCGGCCGCACACGGTGCACAACGTGGGTTGCCCGCGCATGGACCTGGTGGCAGAGATCCTGCGCAACAAGCCGGACATCAGCGAGCGCCTGTTCGCCGAAGGCGTGGGCGCGAACTTCGATATCAACGGCGATTTTCTGCTGGTCTCCCAGCATCCGGTGACGGGGGAATACGGCAGCGGAGAGGCGCAGATCGAGGCCACCCTCGGCGCCTGCCTCGACATCGGGATGCCGGCCGTCGTGCTGTGGCCGAACGCGGACGCCGGCTCGGAGGACGTGGCCCGGGGCATTCGCAAGTTCCGCGAGCGTCACCGCGAGGCACCCTTCCACTACGTCAAGAACCTTCCGCCGGAAATCTACATGCCGCTGATGGACATGACGCGCTGCCTGATCGGCAATTCGTCGAGCGCCATCCGTGAAGGCGCGTTCATCGGGACCCCGGCCGTCAACATCGGCTCGCGCCAGACGGCCCGCCAACGCGGCGCCAACGTGATCGATGCCGGGTATACCCGCCAGGAGATCGCCCAGGCCATCAGGGACCGACTCGAAACCCGCAAATTCCCGTCCGACCCCATCTACGGCGATGGTCAGGCCGGGCCCCGGATCGCGCAACTGCTGGCAACAGCCGAGTTCGATCTCAACAAGCTCATCACCTACTGATCGCTGGACATCCCGCGTGCCTACACTCGCGTTGATCCCTGCGCGCGGCGGCTCCAAAGGCATTCCGCGCAAGAACGTGGCGATGCTGGGCGATCGTCCGTTGATTGCCTGGACGATCGACGCGGCTCTGCGGGCTGCCTGTTTTGATCGCGTGGTGGTTTCCACGGATGATCCACAGATCGCCGAGGTGGCACGCCTCGCAGGAGCCGAGGTTCCGTTCCTGCGGCCATCCGAATTTTCTGGTGATGCGGCGCCCGCCCTGGACGTGATCGCCCATGCGCTGGCGCATTGCGCGCAAGCCGGCCAGGCCTTCGATGCCGTGGCCTACCTGCAACCGACGTCCCCGTTTCGCACGGCCAGGCAGCTGGCTGACGCCCATCGCCAGTTCATCGAGACTGCGCCGGATACGCTGGTCAGCGTGATGACCGTCCCGCACAACATGAGCCCCGGCTCATTGATGCAACCCGTGAGTGAATCGGGGGCGCTGTGGCTGCACTCGCCCCACGGGCAAACGCTGCGCCGGCAGGAGAAGGCGCAGCTTTTCGCCAGGAACGGGCCGGCCATCCTGATCGTATCGGCCAGCGACGTGGTTGAACGGAGACGCCTGTATGGCGATCGCGTCCTGGGATTTGAAATGGATCGTCTGTCCTCGCTGGATATCGACGACCCGACGGACCTGGAAATCGCACGCTGCCTGCTTCCGCTGGCCGTTGACCGCCAACCGAGATGAACGCGCGGCAACACATTGCCAACGCCGGGTGGAATCTGGCCGGGCATGCCGCACCGATCGTCATCGCGCTGGCTGCCGTCCCCATTCTCATCACGGCCTTGGGCGACACACGCTTCGGCATACTTGCCCTCGGATGGCTCGTCACCGGCTATTTCGCACTATTCGATTTCGGAGTCAGTCGGGCAACGACCCGGCTGATGGCGTTCAGCCGCCAGCACGCCGATGCCGGCGAGCATGCGGCACTCTTCTGGCATTCGCTGTCGGTCCATGCCGCGCTGGCGCTGCTGGGTGGCGCCCTGCTTGCGGTGGCCGTCCCCTGGCTGGTGTCGTACGCATTCTCCATTCCACCCGGACTGGCCGACGAAGCCCGAAGGGCGTTCTGGTGGCTCGCGTTTTCCGTTCCCTCCCTGGTCCTGAGTTCCGCGTTCAGGGCGGCGCTGGAGTCGGAACGACGGTTCGACCTGGTCAATGCCGTCAAGCTTCCTGCGAGCGCACTGAATTACCTCGCGCCCTTGGTCGTCATCCAGTTCGAGCCACGCGTCGACTGGGTGATCGCGGTCATCGCCTTGACCCGCTGTTTGATGATGGCGGGCTTCGCCATCCTGTGCTTCCGGTTCGTGGCCCTGGGATCACCCAAGATGCATCTCCAGCGCGAGATCGTTCGCCGCCTGCTGTCAGACGGGGGCTGGCTGACGGCCTCGACCCTCGCGGTGCCATTGATGATGGTGATCGATCGGCTGCTGATCGCACGGCTGTGGTCGCTAGAAGCCGTGACTCACTATGTGGTTCCGTATGAGGTCATTACAAAGCTGTGGATTTTTTCAGCCAGCTTGCTAGGGGCGATGTACCCCGCAATGAGTGTTCAGCGCGGGGCGCAACTGCGCGCCCTGGGAAGCCAGTGCCTGCGCTGGCTGTTGATGTCCGCGACACCGGTTGCCCTGGTAGCGGTTGTACTGGGCCAGGACATCCTGACCTTGTGGGTGGGCGAGCGGATCGCCGAGCACAGTGCCCCCGTGCTGCAGATCCTCGCTGTCGGGGTGTGGTTCAACGTCCTGGCGCAAGTGCCGCAAACCTCGCTGCAAGCCACCGGCCACGCCGATGTGGTTGGCAAGGTGAGCCTGATCGAGCTGCCTCTTTATGCGGCCCTGGCCTGGTGGTTGACCCTCCAGGCCGGCATCACCGGGGCCGCCCTGGCATGGACGCTCAGGGCCGCAGTGAATGCCCTGTGGCTGACCTGCCTGCTGGGCCACATGCTGCCGGAGTTTCGAGGCTGGCCCGGGAGAGCGCCCCATGACTGAACGCCCGCTCGTTTCGATCGTGGTGCCGGCATACAACCACGCGCACTATCTGGCCGAATGCATCGACAGCGTGTTGCGCCAGACTTACCCGGCGATCGAGCTGATCGTGATCGACGACGGCTCCACCGATGGCACGCGCGAAATGCTCGCGCAGTACGGCGATGCCTTCTGTTGGGAAAGCCAGCCCAACGCGGGTCAGTCGGCCACCCTCAACCGAGGCTGGTCGATGAGCCGCGGCGAGTTACTGGGCTATCTGAGTGCGGACGACGTTTTGCATCCGGACGCCATCGCGCAGGCGGTCGCGGCGTTCGAGGCCCATCAGGCCATCGTGGCCACCTACCCCGACTTCGCCCTGATCGACCAGCATTCCAACACCGTGCGGCTCGTTGCGGCGCCCGATTACAGTCGCCGCGATCTCGTTCTGGACTTGGTCTGCCAGCCAGGCCCTGGCGCCCTGTTCCGCCGCACCGCGTGGCTGCGGTCAGGCTCCTGGAACCCCGCGCTGCGGCAGAACCCTGATCTCGATTTCTGGATGCGGCTTGCCTTACAGGGGGACTTCCTGCGCATTCCAAGGGCGTTGGCGTCATTCCGGGTGCACGAAGCGTCACAGACGTACCGGCGTGCCGACGTGGCGCGCGCGCAGGAGCCGGTGCGGATCGTGGCCGGACTGCTCGATCGGGAGGATTTGCCGCAGTGGGTCAGCGATGAGGCGCCGCGAGCCCGCTGCAGCGCACAGCTGGCGTGCGCACAACTTCATCTCCATGCAGGCCGGCCGGCTTCGGCAACCAAGGCGCTCCTGCAGGCCTTGCGAGAATACCCAGCGCGGGTGTTCTCGCCGCGAACGTGCCGCATGGTCGCCAGCGCCCTCCTGGGGCGCCTGCTTTTTCGTATCCGGGCTTATCGAGCCTCGCGGGATTGACCGTGAACAGCATGCAAACCCATCACTACCTGCTGTACCTGCTGGTGTTGGCCGCCTATGCGCCAGGGCTCTATGCCATCGCGCGGCTGCCGCGATTGGCCGCGATGCCGGTGATCACCTTCACTTTCCTGGGGATGTTCCTGTTCACCGCGGTCGGCAGCATCCTGGTCATGACGCAGCCGCATTTCGCGCTCGGCTCGTTACTGAGCAAGGAATACGTGGCGATGCTGGTACTTCAGCCCGGCACGTTCTACCTGCTGGCAGGACCTTACGTGGCCTGGAAGCGGGCTCCGGCCGACCGCCTGCCCAACACTGCTGCAGCGGACCGCCTGCTGCGTGACCTCCTGCTCCTGGCGAGCGTGGCGATTCTCGCGGCCTATTACGTCAAGACGGGCCGTTTCCTGCTCTTTGACCTGCTGGCGGGGCGCATCAATCGGCTCAATATTCTTGAATATCGGGCCATCACGTACGGCCTGCCGGAATATCCGTTCTTCAGGTTGGGATTCTTCGTTTTCCCGGCATTGGCCGCTGCCCTCACCATGGCCATGGCGTCAGCCGGCGGCCGGCCGCGCGTACGGAGCCTGGCCATCGTCGGGGCGTGCCTGCTCCCACCTTTGCTTCTTGCAGAGAAAGCGGCCCTCCTTCATATGGCGGCGGTATTGTTCATTGCGTATGCGTGCCTCCTGGGCACCAGCGGCAGGCCGCTCTCGGCTGGCCTGAACCACAAGACGCTGTTGCTGCTGCTGTGCGCGTTCGTGCCCACTGCCCTGACCTACTTGGCCTATTTCAGCGCTGAAACCAACAGCCTTCGCGCGATCTGGGAGCAATTCATCTTTCGCATTGCAGGGGTGTATTCGGAAACTCTGGCTGCGACGGTACCCTTCGTCGAGCAGCATGGGTACCTCGGTGGCACGACCATGCCGAACCTGAAGGGCCTGCTGCCCCATGAGCGCTTCAACCTCGAAGCGGCGATGCATGCTTTCCTGGCATCGGGGACCGAATACAACCCGCGCTCGGTCTTGGCGGGCGCAAGCCCGGTACCGGCCACCGGCGAAGGCTACGTCAATTTCGGATGGCCGGGCTTTTTCGCATTCAGCGTCGTTTCGTTCGGCTGCGTCATCGCGTTTCAGGAGGTCCTGCTGCGACTGCAGAAGGTAGCAGGCGCGCTAGGGTTCGCGTTGTCCGCATGGTACGGCTACTTGGGCTTCACACTTTTCACGACATCCATCTTTGCCACGTTCATTTCGCTGATTCACACGGTGGTCGCCGTCGGCCTGGTCGCGGCATGGTGGCTCCTCGACCAGTGCTGGCGCCAATGGCAGCCGGCAGACGGTAGCAAGCGCTGATCGCAATGGGCAAGAAAATCTTGGTTGTACTGCCGTCGCCGCTGATGGCGCGGAATTTCCTGCGCTCCGATGCGTTGCGCCTGCTGCTCGGTCGTGAAGGGGTGCAGGTGAGCGTTATTTCACCGAACCCAGATGACCGCGCAGTCGTCGAGGCCGAGGGTGGTCAATGGCTCCCTTACTATCATCCGCGCCGGTCTGCGGTGGAAGCCGGTGCGGCGGCAGTCGTCCTGCGTTGGACACTCTATGCCCGCTACCTGGCGGGGCTGGCGATCCACATGTCCTTGACCTACCGGTTCAACACGATCTCGGGTTTCGGGGGCTTCGCCGGCCGCTTGAAACAATCCTGGGCCATCCGCAGGATCTACCTTCGAGAAGGGCTGCCGATGTCGCCCATTTTCGGCGTGCCGTTCGCGCGGTCTAAGTGGCTTTATCGGGCCCTCTTCCGGCTCTACTACGCCGGCTGGCAGGCGTTTGACCCAGTCAACCGGCAACTGGCTCAACTCCAGCCGGACCTGGTGATCCTTTCGATGATCCAGACGCACATGGTGACGCCCTATGCACTGGCCGCCAGCAAGGCGAAGGTGCCGGTTCTGGGCATCAACGGAAGCTGGGACCAACCAACGACAAAGGGCCCCGTGTGTCCGGGAATTGCGCGCATCGTCACCCAGAACGAGATCGTGCGCGAGGAACTGATCGAGTATCACGGCATCCCCGCCGAGCGCATCACCGTCATCGGATGGCTGCAGATGGACGCCTATGCCAAGGTAGAGGCCATGGACAGGACATCCCTGCTGTGCCGGATCGGCGCTCCCGCCAACAGCCGCTACATCCTGTTCGCTGCCAACGCGCCACGCCTGGGGCCGCACGAACCGGAGCTTTTGCGCGAGCTGGCCAGACATGTCGAGGCAGGCGCATTCGGCGACGATGTGGTCCTGGTGTGCCGCTGCCACCCGCAGGACCGGATGTGGCAAGCCCGCTGGGGGTGGGCCGCCATCATGCCCAAGGTGGTCATCGATCCGCCCGACCTCGGGCCGCTGGAGCACCTGGCGTCCGTGATCAGGAATGCCAGCGTCGTGGTGGCATCTGCCGGCTCGATCAATCTCGACGCCGTGGCGCTCGACGTTCCCACGATCGGCATCGCCTGGGAAGATCCCAGTCTGCCTTATTGGGATCGACCCGCCCGCGCCTATGATCTCGAGCACCTGGCGCACTTGCGCAGCAGCGAAGGCATGGCGTTCGCCCACGACATCACGACCCTGGTCGAAGCCTGCGGCCGCTATCTGGGCGACATGTCGCTCGATGCCGCAGGCCGGGAGCATTTGCGCCAACGCTATCTGTACCGCCTGGACGGCGGCGCCGCGCAACGCCTGGTTCAGGAAGTGAGGGAAATGTTGGAATGAGCATGGTCGTCACGGGGGCAACGGGCTTCATCGGACGTCACCTGATCGAGCAGCTGGCCGCATGTGGCGAGCAGGTGCGGGCCCTGACGCGCCGGGAGCCGCCGAAATCGCCGTCCTTGCCAGGTGTGCAATGGGTGGTCGGGGATCTGGCCGACCCCGCGACCTGGGAACGACTGCTCGAGCCTGGATGCACGGTATTCAACCTGGCCTATTCGACGGCGACCGTCGCGTCGGGTGCCATCGAGGCGGCCGAGCACATGGTCGAGTGCTGTGCGTCAGGGAAGATCTCCCGGCTCGTTCATTGCAGCACCGTCTCGGTTTACGGACAGGTCGACGACCCAGTCGCGACCGAAACGACGCCCTGCCAGCCGAGAAATGCCTACGGCCAGATCAAGCTGGATATCGAACAAGTCCTGGTGGACAAGGTGGCGGGGCGCTTCGAGTGCGTGATCGTGCGACCGTCATCCGTGTTCGGCGACGGAAGCCTGGCCTTGACCAAGGCGATCAGGGATCTGCGCGAAGGCTCCATGCTGCTGTCCTATCTGCGCGCCTGTCTATTCGGCGACCGCCGGGCCCATCTCGTGCCGATCGAGACCGTCATTGCAGCCTTGTTGCACCTGTCTCGGTTGCCGCTGGCCGAGCCGGCCGAGCGGTTCATCATTTCCGACGACCTCGAACCGATCAACAACTTCCGGGATGTCGAGCGAATCCTGCAAGAGGAGTTGTCGATTCCTGATTTTCCGGTTCAACCATTACCCCTGCCACGGATGCTGCTCGAAGTCCTGCTGCGAGTGATGGGGCGCTCCAACGCGAACACACGATTAATCTACAGCCCAGGAAAGCTGAGGGCCAGCGGCTTCATCCCGCCGGTCTCGCTGGAGGACGCCTTGCGACGCTTCATCCGGGAGCACGAACCGCCATCGAACAGGGCTGGAGCGGCATGAGGGTCCTGCATGTGAACCACCTCCTCGATCCGGTATCGGGTGGAGGGACTGCAGAGCGCGCGTTCCAGATCAGCCGCGAGCTGGCTTTGCTGGGTGTCGATTGCACCATCCTGACGCTGGACATCGGCGCAGCCACGAGCCGCGCGGCCGGCACGCCCCGCCTGCGCATCGAGGCCGTGCCCTGCATCGAGCCCCGCTTTTTCGTGCCCAAGGTATCCGTGCGCCAGATCGAGTCGTGGGTGGCGCAGGCCGATATCGTGCAATTGTTCGGAAATTGGACCCTCCTGAATCTGCTGGTCTGGCGTGCCTGCCGGCGCCTCGGCCGACCTTTCGTTTTTTGTCCGGCGGGGGCCTTGCCCGCCTTCGGCCGATCCCTGTTGTTCAAGCGTGTGTATACGCACCTGGTGAGCCGAGGGATGGTCCGGGATGCAGCGCGCGGCATTTGCATCACGCAGGATGAACGGGGACACTTCCTCGCACTGGGTGCGCAGGCATCACGCCTGGAGACGATTCCGAACGGGATCGATCCAGGCCAATACACCCTTGCCGAGCCCGCCGGCGAGGGCACCAAGCTCCGCGTAAGCCTGGGCGTCGGGTCGGCGCCCTTCATTCTCTTCCTCGGGCGAATCAACCCGATCAAAGGGCCGGACCTGCTGCTCGAAGCGTTCATGGCGTTGGCCGCCAAATGGCCGCAGCATCATCTCGTGCTCGGCGGCCCCGATGGTGGACTGCTGCCGCAGTTGAAGGAGTTGGCCCATGCGAAGGGGCTGGCCGATCGCGTTCACTTTCCCGGTTTCCTGCAAGGGAGCAACAAGGCCGCGGCACTTCGTGAAGCGCAATTGCTGGTCATTCCCTCGCGCAGCGAGGCGATGTCCATCGTAGTCCTTGAAGCCGGGGCATGCGGTTGCCCGGCGCTTTTCACGGATGCCTGCGGTCTCGAGCCATTCCAGGCGCGTGGCGCGGGAACCATGGTGGCCGTCGATGCTCAGGCCATCACCGTGGCACTGGACAGGTTGCTGGCGCAGCCCGACACCTTGGAATCGCAGGGCGAGCGGCTACGGGACATCGTCATGGGTGAATTCCTCTGGAGCGGCCAGGCAGCGCGCTACTGGGCCTTGTACGAGCAGATCGTGCGGCAGTACGCGCGAGCAGCCCATGCACAAGGATGAAGTTGCCGCGATGAATCTCCTGGTTATCACCCAGTACTACTGGCCTGAAACGTTCGTCATCACCGGTCTCGTGGACTCGCTGCAGGCGCTGGGAATCAAGGTCACGATCCTGACGGGAAAACCGAACTATCCCGGGGGCGAAGTCTTCCCGGGCTATCGCGCCTGGGGCATCACTCGCGAACAGCGTGGACAAGTCGACATCGTGCGTGTGCCCCTCTTTGCCCGCGGGAAGAAATCCGGGTGGCGCCTGGCCGCCAACTATGTGTCTTTCGTTGCCGCGGCAACGCTGTTGGGGCCTTGGCTTTTGAGGGGCAAGCGTTTCGATGCGATTTTTGTTTTTGCCCCCTCCCCCATCCTGCAAGCAGTTCCCGCGATGCTCCTGGCACGCCTGCGAAAAATTCCACTCGTGTTGTGGGTGCAGGACTTGTGGCCACAGAGCCTCTCGGCCACCGGCTATCTCAAGAACCCATGGGGGCTGGAAGCCGTGGCATGGGTGGTCAGGCGGATCTATCGCGCCAGCGATCGCATCTTGGTGCAGTCCCGCGCCTTCATCGCACCCGTAGCGGAACTGACGGACAAGCCGCAAAAGATCCACTATCTGCCCAACCCCTACCTGGCAACGACGGGCAGCCAGCCGAGCGAGCGAGCGGCGCAATTGCTAGACACCCTGCGCCGGCACTTCTGTGTCGTGTTTGCGGGGAACCTCGGGTCGGCGCAGGCCCTGGACACGATCGTCGAAGCGGCCCGGCGGCTCCTGCCGCAGGCCGATCTGCGCATCGTCCTGGTGGGCAGTGGCAGCCAGGACAATTGGCTCGAGCAGCGAAAAAGCGAACTCAGACTCGATAACATGGTCTTGGCCGGGCGCTTCGAGTCATCCGACATGGCGTCCATTTTCGATGCGGCCTCGGCCTTGTTGGTCACACTCAAACCCGACCCGGCGTTCGAACTCACGATCCCGAGCAAGGTCCAGGCGTATCTGGCGGCCGCCCGTCCCATCATCGCGGCCCTTGATGGTGAGGGCGCACGGGTTGTGGAAGAAGCCGGTGCAGGATTTTGCTCGGCTGCGGGTGATGCAGGGGCGCTGGCTGCGTCTATCCTGCGCATGGCGCGCCTGCCCCTTGCCGAGCGCCAGGCCATGGGGATGCGTGGGCGATCCTACTTCAACCGGCACTTTGCGCCAGAGCGGTTGGTCGACGAACTGGCGGACCATTTCAAACAAGTAATCTTGGCTGTGGAGAATAACAAATGAAGGTGCTCGTCCTGGGTGCATCGGGGATGCTTGGAAACGCAATGATCCGGGTGCTGGCGAAGGATTCGCGGCTTCAGGTTTTTGGCAGTGCGCGCTCAGCCTCGGTGCTGAAATACTTCGCCCCGGAGCTTGCGGCGCAAATATTCACCGGGGTGGATGTCGAGAATTCCGACGCGCTCGCGGGTCTGTTCGCCAAGGTGCGACCCGGCGCTGTGATCAACTGCATCGGCCTCGTCAAGCAACTTGCCAATGCGGATGACCCCCTGCTGGCATTACCGATCAATTCACTGCTTCCGCACCGCCTGGCGCGCTTGTGCGACCTGGCCCAAGCACGCCTCGTGCATATCAGCACCGACTGCGTGTTTTCCGGACGCAAGGGAAATTACCTGGAAAGCGACGAGGCTGACGCCCAGGACCTGTATGGCCGCTCCAAGCTCCTGGGGGAGGTCGACTACCCGCACGCCGTCACACTGCGAACCTCCATCATCGGACATGAGCTGGACAGCGCGCACGGGCTGATCGGCTGGTTCCTGGCGCAGCAAGGGAGCATCAAGGGCTATACGCGCGCGATTTTCTCGGGCCTGCCCACCTGCGAACTGGCCAGGGTGATTCGCGACCTCGTGCTTCCGCGTCCCGAACTGCATGGGCTTTACCACGTGGCCGCGCAGCCGATTTCCAAATTTGACTTGCTGCAACTGGCCAATCGTGAATACGGCAAAAACCTGTCGATTGCGCCTGATGACACACTGAAGATCGACCGCTCACTCAATGCCGCCCGGCTCCGCTCCGCGACGGGCTACGTTGCCCCCCCCTGGCCTCAACTGGTTGCGCAGATGCGCGCCTTTCAGTGAAGGAGGAAACTATGTTTTCCGACAAAGTATTGATGATCACAGGCGGCACCGGCTCGTTCGGTCATACCGTTCTGAAGCGATTTCTCGACACCGAGGTCCGCGAGATCAGGATTTTCAGCCGCGACGAAAAGAAGCAGGAAGACATGCGCCTCGCGCTGAATCATCCCAAGCTACGCTTCTATATCGGTGACGTGCGTGACGAGGCCAGTGTGAAGCAGGCGATGAAGGGCGTGAATTACGTGTTTCATGCGGCGGCTCTCAAGCAGGTCCCCTCCTGCGAGTTCTATCCGATGGAGGCCTTGCGCACGAACGTCATCGGGACCGAGAACGTGCTCAATGCCGCGACCGAAGCCGGTGTCGAAAGGGTCGTGGTGCTATCCACCGACAAGGCGGTTTACCCCATCAACGCGATGGGGATCTCCAAGGCCATGGCTGAGAAGGTGATGGTAGCAAAGGCTCGTTTGCAAAAAAAAGACGAGACCGTGCTGTGCGCCACCCGCTACGGCAACGTAATGGCTTCGCGCGGCTCGGTGATTCCGCTGTTTGTGTCCCAGATCAAGCAAGGCAAGCCCCTGACAATCACGGACCCCAACATGACGCGCTTCCTCATGTCGCTGGAGGATTCGGTGGACCTTGTGCTGCATGCGTTTACCCATGGCCGGCAGGGCGACATCTTTGTGCAGAAGGCGCCTGCCTCGACGGTCGGCGTACTGGCCGAAGCGCTTCGGCAACTGTTCGGGGCAAGCAACCCGATTCAGGTGATTGGCACTCGCCACGGCGAGAAGCTCTATGAGTCCCTCATCTCTCGCGAGGAGATGGCACATGCCGAGGACATGGAAGGCTACTATCGCGTTCCGGCGGACAACCGGGACCTGAGTTACTCGAAGTACTTCAGCGAAGGCGAACAGATCATCGCCGAGCTGGACGACTACACGTCCCACAATACCCAGCGCCTCGACGTGGAAGAAGTGAAGTCGCTACTCCTGAAGCTGGACTACATCCAGGAGGAACTCCGTGCGTAAAGTGATGACCATCGTGGGTACACGCCCCGAGTTGATCAAGATGAGCCGGGTCATCGCGGAGTTCGACCGGCACACCCACCACGTGCTGGTTCACACCGGCCAGAACTACGACTACGAGCTCAATCAGGTTTTCTTCGACGACCTGGGAATTCGCAAGCCCGATCACTTCCTGGAGGCGGTCGGCGAGAACGCTGCGCAGACCATCGCCCGCGTGATCGAGAAGGCCGACGCCGTGATGGAGTCGGAAAAGCCCGATGCCGTGATGCTGTATGGCGACACGAATTCCTGCCTGGCCGTGATCGCCGCGAAGCGCCGGAAAATTCCCGTTTTCCACATGGAGGCCGGGAACCGCTGCTTTGACCAGCGCGTGCCGGAAGAACTCAATCGCAAGGTGCTGGATCACCTTAGCGATATCAACATGGTCCTGACCGAACATGCCCGCCGCTACTTGATCGCGGAAGGCATCCGTCCCGAGACGATCATCAAGACCGGTTCGCACATGCGTGAAGTGCTGGATCACTACATGCCCAAGATCCAGGCTTCTGACGTGCTTGCGCGTATGGGCCTGGAAAAAGGTCGTTTTTTCATCGTCAGCACCCACCGCGAAGAAAACGTCGATACGCCGGAGAACCTCACTGACCTGGTGGAGACATTGAATGCGCTCGCCGCGCAGTACCAACTGCCAGTCATCGTATCCACCCATCCTCGTACCCAAAAGCGGCTGGACGCGCTGAACCTGGGCAAGATGGACAGCCGCATCAGGTTCCTCAAGCCGTTCGGCTTCTGCGACTACGTCAAGCTGCAGATGGAAGCGCTGTGTGTGGTGTCGGACAGCGGAACGATCACCGAAGAGAGCTCCTTGCTCAACCTACCAGCGATCACCATTCGCAATGCACACGAGCGGCCTGAAGGTATGGATGTCGGCACTCTCATCATGGCGGGTCTGAAGAAGGATCGTGTGCTGGACGCGGTACGCGTGACAGTCGCTCAGCATCAGGGCGGCACTCGCGTGATGGCGCCGGTCGAGGACTACGAAGCGCAGTCGGTTTCCAAGAAAATCCTGCGTATCGTGCTGAGCTACACCGATTACATCAACAGGACTGTCTGGCGCGAGGCCCTGTGATCGCATGACGACGCTCGTGACCGGCGCTGGTGGGTTTGTCGGCGCCGCACTTTGCGCGAGGATGGAGCGACAAGGATTATCTTGGTGCGCTGCACACCGCACAATCGTGCCAGGATCGGATGGCGGAAACGCCATCGGAGTCGGAGAGCTTGACGGACAAACGGACTGGAGCCAGGCACTTCAAGGAGTGGCGCAGGTCGTACACTTGGCAGCGCGCGTTCACGTCATGCAGGACGATAGTGCTGATCCCTTGCGTGAATTCCGGCGAGTCAATGTGGATGGAACGTTGAACCTAGCGAAGCAGGCTGCCAAGCATGGCGTGAAACGTCTGGTCTTTGTCAGTTCCGTCAAGGTCAATGGTGAATCAACCTCCCGGGGCCGTCCGTTCACCGCCGACGACGTGCCTGCCCCATCGGATCCCTATGGCGTATCCAAGCACGAGGCGGAAAAGGCGCTAAGGCGGATCGCTGCCGATACCGGATTGGAAGTGGTGATCATTCGCCCTCCGCTGATCTACGGTCCAGGCGTGAAGGCCAACTTCAGAGCCATGATGCATTGGTTAGCACGCGGCGTTCCCCTCCCTCTTTCGGCAGTCAATGACAACCGACGTAGCCTGGTGGCTCTGGACAATCTGGTGGACCTGCTCGTCACCTGTCTGAGCCACCCCGCCGCAGCGAACCAGACCTTCATGGTGAGCGATGGAGACGATCTGTCCACCGCGGAGCTTTTGCGTAGGATGGGCCAGGCACAAGGCACGCCTGCTAGGCTGTTTTACATGCCTGTGACGGGCCTCAGGCTCGCTGCTGCGGCCGTCGGTAAGTCGGCGGTTTATCAGCGGCTATGCGGTTCTCTGCAGGTCGATATCCGCAAGACGCGTGAGCTGCTGGGATGGACCCCACCAGTGTCGTTGGATGAGGGGTTGCGGCGCGCGGCATTGACGGGCAAGTGCCCACCGTAGATTCTCACGGCCATCGGGGATGGCACACGTTGCACGGAATCAGGCAGCTCCATACGGGCAATACCCCGGCCGGGGCCCCACCTGCGGGTGCGTGCGGCAGGTCTGCGGCCGCTGCGCGTACACCGTACACCTCCTCGTCCCCCCATCCAAAAACCCACAATCCCCATTCGCCCTCCTCCCCAGCGTGAAGATCTCGTTCTTGAAGTTGAAGTGCCCCACCACCCCCGCCTTCATCAACCGCTTCGCAATCTGCTTCGGCGCTTCATGCTCCGCCTCGAACGGATCCACCACCCCCAGCCGCACCAGGTCCGCCAGCCGCACCTCCACCGGCATCGTGCAGCAGTTCGCCGCGCAGGTATCGCACAGCCCCTTGCGATACCGCGTCCAGGTCTCCGTCCTGTCGACATCCACGATATGAATGGAAGACCGCATCCCTGTCCCCACGCCCCTGCCCCCGATCAAGCCGCCAGGTAATCCGGATTGCACACCCGCACATCCTCGATGAACGCCAGCGTCCCGCTCAGGTGCTCCCGCAGCGCCTCCCGCGCCGCCTCCGCATCCCCCGCCACTAGCGCCTGGAGGATCCGCTGGTGGTCAGCCACCACGGATTGCGCCTTGCCCACCTGCGGCAGGTTCAGCCGCCGCAGCCGGTCGATGTGCACCGCCTGTCTGCGCACCAGCGCCCACAGCGGCCCCACGCCCGCCGCCTCGTACTGCAGCCGGTGAAACGCCAGGTCCAGCGCCTGCAGCCCGTCGATGTCCCCCTCCGCCACGCAGGCCGCCTGCTGGCGCAGGTTGCGTGACAGCCCCTCCATCAAGGGCGCGCGGCGCGCCGCGTCCCACGCGCACAGCGCCTCCACGATCTCCAGCTCCACCGACCGCCGCAGGAACAGCGCCTGCCGCGCATCCTGCAGGCGGATGCGGCTCACCAGCGTCGCGTGCTGCGCATACACCTCCACCAGCCCCTCCGCACTGAGCATCTGCAAGGCATCCCGGATCGGCGTCTGGCTCACCCCATAGTGCTGCGCCAGCTCCACCCGGTTGAGCACCATGCCGGGCTTGAGCGTCACGGCCAGGATCTGCTCGCGCAGGGAGTCGTAGATCTGCGGCGCGGTTTGCCGGGTGCGCTCGATGGCGAGCGGCGCGAGAAGGTCCTGGATCGTCATGCGGATGGGCAGTCGGGCCCGCAACAGGGTGCGAGCGGGCCGGGGTTCGAGGGTAATCGATGGGACAAGCCGTCGATTTGATGCACTAATATATCAGTTCATTGAACTGAGGAATCTCGTGAAAGTCACCGCCGTCCGCGTCACCCCCATCGCCATCCAGGACCCGCCCCTGCTCAACGCCGCCGGCATCCACGAACCCTGGGGCCTGCGCGCCATCATCGAGGTCGAGGGCGCCAACGGCGAGGTCGGCCTGGGCGAGACCTATGGTGACGCCCCCGTGCTGGGCCTGCTGCAACGCGTCGCCCCCCTCCTGCCCGGCCTGTCCGCCTTCGACCTGAACCGCCTGCTGCGCCTCGTGCGCGAGCAGGCCCTGGGCGGCCAGAAGAACCACGTGGAGATGGAACTCGCCCCCGGCTCCCTGGGCAGCAACCTCATCAGCAGCGTCTACTCGGCCTTCGAGGTGGCCTTCATGGACCTGCAGGCCCGCAGCCTGGGCATTCCGCTGGTGGAACTGCTCGGCGGCGCGGTGCGCCAGAAGGTGCCCTACTCCGCCTACCTGTTCTACAAGTGGGCCGCCGAGGTGGACCCGGAGTACGGGCCCGATCCCTATGGCGAGGCGGTCAACCCCGCGCAGATCGTCGAGCAGGCCCGCCAGATGATCGACACCTACGGCTTCGAGAGCATCAAGCTCAAGGCCGGTGTGTTCGACCCCATGGAGGAAGCCGACGCGGTGCTCGCACTGCGAAAGGCCTTCCCCCACCACCAGCTGCGCATAGACCCCAACAGCAACTGGACGATGGCCACCAGCCTGAAGGTCGCCGAGAAGCTGGCCGGCTGCCTGGAGTACTACGAGGACCCCACCCCCACGCTGGAAGGCATGGCGCAGCTGCACCGCGAGACCGGCCTGCCGCTGGCGACCAACATGGTCGTGACCCACTGGGCGGAGCTGCGCCGCAGCATCGAGCTGAACGCCACGCAGATCATCCTGTCCGACCACCACTACTGGGGCGGCCTGCGCACCACGCAGGCCCTGGCCAAGACCTGCGAGACCTTCGGCCTGGGGCTGTCCATGCACTCCAACTCGCACCTGGGCATCAGCCTGATGGCCATGACCCACCTGGCCGCGTCGGTGGAGCACCTGAGCTATGCCTGCGACACGCACTACCCCTGGCAGCAGGACGAGGTGCTGGTGGGCGGCAAGGTGCCGATCCGCGGCGGCTGCGTCGAGCTGACCGACGCACCCGGCCTGGGCGTGAC
>JACCDX011543052.1_pt1 | contig 22295 bp, 29 predicted proteins | sample 7449681 | NCBI WGS metagenome assembly JACCDX01 (sample SAMN15323450, study PRJNA562643) | freshwater metagenome | isolation source: river surface water | place: USA:Blue River Watershed | collected 2017-08-18
GGAAGGAAGTTGTGTTTCGATTTCGACATGGAAATATTCGTAGGGGATGTGAAGGGGAGACGGGCGGTTTAGTGGGTTGAGGTTAGCGCTTCTTTCTCCCGACACAGATTGCGAGGATGTGCAACACAGAATTCACATACATACTTGCATTCAACAATGTTGGTCGTTGGGCATCCGCAGTCTTCACATGCGGGAATCAACGAGGCCTCGTAGCATTTCTCACACACATCCATCGTGGATCGTTCGTCATCGCATGTGACAACGATTGTTGCAAACTTCTCACCACACTCCTCGCAGACTGTCCTGCTCGGTGCCTTGCGGTTCTGTGTGGTCTCAAAGCAATCTGTACAAACATAGATTCTCCGTCCGTCGGAGAGACGAATGGGGTGGGCCGCACGAACGAGGGATTCTCCGATCGACGGACCGTACGCACAACACAACTCGCAAGGAGAACTCTCGATTGGTTCATGATCGATCTCCGACCAACATGACGTGCACAGATCGAGGACGACACCATCAAGCCGGCGAAAGGTCTCTGTGGCTGGCTTGTGATGGCACTCCTCGCAGACAACCGAATCACGGATCTCGGCCTCACTCTCAGCAAGATCAACCCAACAAGTGTCACACACGGGGTATGTGGTCGGCTCGTCGGTCTCCTCCCACACACGTGTTGCGTTTGCGAAGTCGCACATGCTGCAGATTGTGGAAGACATCCTGAACAATAGGGCTGAGGGGGAAGCTCCTTTGTCCTCCTCTGAACGAATCCGTTTTGAAGAAGTCGCTCACGAAAATAGAAAAGAGGAGGACCACTCTTTTCACACGCAACATGCACACTCCGAACTTACTCGATGAAGACGGCCATCGTCTTCGTTTTCTCCTTCTTCCCTTTCTCCCATGTCTCGAACGGCTCTACCGACGCGCCTTCGACATCCGTAATCCCTCCAAACTCGACGGTGAACACGGGGAGATCACCGCTCTCTTTCAAAATCGCCTGCAACTGCGCAATGAGTTCTGACACTTTAATCGTCTTGCTGACCTTGTCCATGTCTGCTTGAAGAACGACAACGGGGGGCTGTCGTCTGATACTTGAGGGGGGAAGACACCATTCCCTGACACTCACGAATCCATTTTGAAGAAGTCGCTCACGAAAATGGAAATATTTGTCACATGCACCACGATCCTCCTCAGAACATCATGTCGAGGATCTCCCACCCACACTGCTCCAGCCACTTCTCCACGCGAGACGGCTTGTAGACCTCCGCGATGATCTCCAGCTTGAGGTCCCTCGCCCGCTTCTGCTGGCGCTCCCGAGCCTCCTCCTCCTGCTCCGCGCGGAGCCAGTTGGGCATGTCCCAGTAATTCTCGACACCGCCCCACAAATCACGAGGGAGCAAACCTGTACAGCCCTCATACCAAATCTCCTTCACGCTCTCCGGGATCTCCGGGAGCTTCTTGAGACGCGTGCATCCACGAATGTCAAGCACAACCAATCCGTCCGGAAGCTTGGGAAGGCACGTCAGCTCATCGCAGTCCCTCAGCTGAAGGATCTGCAATGTCTTCGGAAGCTCCGGGAGGCAGCGAATGGGGCGTCCCGACCAGTCGAGCTGCTTCAGGTTGGGGAGGTGGGAGAACTTCCCGCAATACCACTCGCAGTTGGAGTTCTTCCAGATGAACGCCTCCAGCGACTTCGGCAACACAAAGTAATGATTCGTATACGTATCCGTAAGGTCCAGCCAGCGGATCCCCTCGTGGAATCCTGCGGGCCGGTCAAATGTATGTCCCCGCACTGAAAGGCGAGTGATGTCCTTGTGGATGGGAGGGAAGGCCCTCGTCGTCGGCCAGATCGAGTCACCACGATAGTTGGTGGTGCGCGGCGGCGGGTTGATGGTCAAGTGCTTGCCCTCTGCAAGCTGCTCGGAGAGCTTGCAGCGGTAGTTGTTGGTCCAGAGATCTGCGTAAGGCATTCTGAAAGGCTGTTGGGGGGCTGTCCCTCTTCCCTGACCCTCACGAATCCATTTTGAAGAGTTGGCCAAAACGGATTCTCGCAGGCCAGGCAGGGGAGACTCCCCTCCCAGCCAAGATGCCCCACTGTGTCGCAACGAAGTCCAGCGGACAGCCGTGCCCCCAGCACGCAACGTCCGGAGATGTCTACTGCGCTCGCCACCGCAAGGTTGCAGACAAACGTGAACGCGATCGCAGAGCAAACGAAGTGTGGTTTGAGGTGTTGGATTACTTGTGGGGTCCGAACGGCCGAGACGTCGAGCGCGCGGATCTCGTCCGGATCATCGGCAATGCGCAAGTGGGAAGACGGATTGACTTGGATTCTGCCTTCGCACTCTACGACAGACTGGAGGTGGAATGGCGGTGGTACATGGAACTTCGTCCGCTCCCCGTCGTCCAACCGAGATCCGACCTGCACGCGTTGGCACTCGACGCACAGAACGTCCACACGAAAGCCGTCACGACACAGACAACTGGGACAATGGAGATGCTGTTGAACGTTCCAGTTCCGGAGGATCAGAAGACGCTGAAGGAGATCAACATGGCGTGGACGGGTCGCAAAACAACGGCCGTTCTCGCGGACATGCGGAAGTGGTACAGGATCCGAGAGTGTCGGGAACCGAACGACAAGTTGTACAGACGACTGCTTGATTGTGTGTGGGCCCGCATCAAACTCCACGAGCACCGCACAGCGCTCGTGGAACGATTGTGGGAAGAATGCGTGGACTCGAAGAAGATGTGTTGTGAAGGCCATCTGAGTCGCTTGTGTAGTGTGTTTGTTGGATTCGATGCGGATGCGAAGCAGGAGGTCTCGACGGGCGAATTGCTCCAGCAGAAGATCGCTGCGATCGCAGGGAAGGACAGTCCAGTGGAGCACAAGGTCATTGAGGCGTGGTCAGTGTTTGCCGAACTCAAGGTCCCAACCGACCAACGGCTGGCGTGGATTGATGCCTTCTGAAGGACTCCGTGTCTGTATGTGTGAACAAATCCATTTTTCTCGTGTCCGAAAAACGGATGAATCTCGGAACAGAGAACAAAGACCTCAATGCAGAGGTGTATGGGAATCAAGACGACTGGGCACCAGTGCACTCGGATGTCTCGTACCGTCCGAGCACCGGAGGCACCCCATCTTCACTTTTGCGCAACACACTGGAGAACCTATGACAATCATGTCGAGCTTCTTCGTGCCCGCAATCCATTTGTGAATCCGAATCACATTGAAGGAACCTGCTTGTGGTTCGTTCGTCGCAGGTGGTGTGGAAACGTGGCGGTTGAAGGCACGCATCAGTGCCGACATCATCACGATGCCGTGAGAGATGCAGATGCGCGGGAGCAGGCACGCGTTGATCGAGCCCAACAGATCCGACGCGAACTGGATGCCTACCGAGCCCACGATCCACCGATGACGTGGAGGCAAGTGATGGACGAACTCTTCCAACGTGATTTGGACAGAGAGGTTCGGTTCGCGGTGGGGCGACACTACTTCTTCAACCCGGCGGTTGTGGAAGAGGGATTGCGACACCCACGTCAGTTCTTGCGATACTGGGAGTGGCGCCTCAATGGCGGAGAGGGAGAGGCACCCAACTTGGAGGTGGAAGCGCAGGGACCTCACCCGGTTGCAATCCGACGCACTGATCTCGCTGCCATCGCACACGATCGGCAGAATGTCCACACCGCTCCCGTATCCGAACAAACCAATCGAGGCATTGAGAAGCTTCTTGCTGCACGACGACAGCATGCAGGGACAATGCGATCTCCGGATTGGTTTGCGTCCAAGTGGTTGGTCCGATCCTACGGAAGTTGGCCAGTGGTCTCGCGTGTCGTCAACGACATGCATGCATGGTATGGCCAGTCGTCCTGTCGGGCTCCCAATGACTACCTCTACCGCAACCTTCTGGACGGTCTGTATCTGACAATCCGCAATTTCCCCGACGACGAGACGAAGATCGAAGTGTTCAAGCGAACGTTCGAAGAATGTTTCGAGAGCGTGGGCATGTGTTGCGATGGACACATCACGCGGATCTGCAATGTCCTCGTAGGATTCGACGAGGCGTTTGTTCCTCCGGTTCCCGTTGGAGACATCATCCAGTCGAAGATGGCGGCGATTGCAGGAATGGACATTCCGACCGACGAGAAGGTTCGACTCGCAACTGCGTTCTTCAACGAGCACAATGTTCGAGAGGCGGACCGGACTGCGTGGTTGGAAGCTTTCTAGGCAAAGAACAATGAAGACACGTCGGTTGACGTTGAAGGCCATTCGCAAGAGCCATGTTCCCGAGAAGAAGTTCGATGCCGTGTTTGTGAAATCAGATGGACGTGAAATTGTAACACCCTTCGGGCAGAAGGGATACTCAGACTTTACGAAGCACAAGGATGTGACTCGGAGAGCCCGCTATTTGCGTCGGCATCGTGGAATGGGCGAGAACTGGCGGGATCCCACTTCCGCAGGAGCACTCTCGCGCTGGGTGCTGTGGAACAAGCCCACTCTGCGCGCGAGCATCAAGGATTTCAAGAAACGGTTCAGTTTGTAAAATGGATTCGTGAGGGGCTGGGAGGAAGGACATCCCCCAAATGTCAGTCGCAAACACAATGCCCGAGTATCTTCGGACCTACCTTGCAGACTACGAACTTCGCGTTCGCTACGAGCAGAACTTGAATGCTCGCCTCCGTGAATACGGAGCCAAGACCTTCGGATCCCTTCGTCGTCGCGAGGAGCGACTTCGGAGGTTTGATGAACTGGAAGCCAAGCGGGAACGCGCGCGACTCCAGGTGGAAGACGCACGGCAACGTGTTCGTGAAGAGATCAAAGCCAGAGCCGCAGCCAGAGCGGATGAGATTCGGGCAATGATTCAGGAAGACGACTGCTTTGGCCGGCTGTGGAAATCCATCCAAAATGGATTCGTGAGGATCACGAGAGGATAACTCCCCCTCCAGCCAAGATGCCGTGCCCAGTTTGCAGTCTCCCCGTCGGAGCGGACACAGACCACCGCCGGTGTGTGTTCCAACTGCTCGAAGAGAACAAGATTCAGTCCGTTGAACAGTGGGAAGCACTTTGCAAGCCCAAGACGGTTCGGAAAGGCAAGGTAAAAGTTCGTCTTGCCAAAGAATGATTAGTCTGTCTAATGTCCCATTAGTACTGTCCATGTGTGCGGAAACGCGGTCGAGAGCGCATCGGAAACACTCTGCGCAACATCACGTATTTCCTTTTGGGCGTCGGGTCCCAATCGAAGCTTGCACAGTCGCGCATACGCGGCCAAGCTTCCGGTTTCAATGAATTCGGTCATCATGTTCTGCGGCAGAATCATGCGAGCCTGCTCCGGAGGAACGCCTTCGTTCAGCAGGAGTTGGTAGGACTCCATTGCCTTTTCGCATTCAATCTGAAGGAAGGAGAGAATGCCATCGCTGCGAGGGTGGACATCGTCATTGCTTCCCTGTTTTTTGTTGGGAGCGCGAGTCCGAATCGCATCGGGCAAGTGAAACGTAGGAGGATCGTCCACGTACCGACGACTCACCTCATTCCGTGCGAACCCAATCGTGTGGCGATACCACTCGCGTGCCATCCAGATCGGGATCTTGATTCGAAACCGAGCCTGCGGGTGAAAAAAAGGAGAGATGTGGTCGTGATCCGCAAGGTATTTGCAGAGCTTCGCATCCTTCTCCGTGAACTCGTCCACGTGCTTTCCCAGTGAGACGCGCGCTGCGTTCACGACTGTCAAGTCCGATCCAAACACCTCCAGCAGCTCAACCTTACAGCTCTCGATCGCCATTGCCTCGTAGTCCGATCGGTGTCCCTAAACCAAAACACTCCTCCAGAAGAACAATCGTTCCGAGAAACAGCGTTGTGAGAACGATGGCAAACATCAGACTTCAATGGAGATCTTAATAGGAGGGATGAAGCGTCTCCATAAATCACTTAGTGTCAGTGTCCGGCCTGACTCCAGGTACATTCGCGCGATCCGATTGAAGAGGTGAATGTACAATGTACCGACAAAGATCGCAAGGATCCAAGTACTCATTGTCCTAACGAAATGTTCTGCGAGCGGGGCAACCGACGCGTCAACAACTCACGGGTGGTGACAGAGGCAGTGTCAGGCTCCTGTCCGGGTTCGGGGAGTCCCTCAATCGTGCGAAGCACTTCAGCCATGCGCTGGGGCTGATCGGCAAGCAAGATTGCGATCTGTGTGCGAACAACTTGCTTGTTGGGGCGAGCACGAACTGTCCTCTGTTGACGACCAATTGTCCCTCCTCCGCCCTCGATCACAAAGTTATCCAGATTGCTGCTTCGCATGAACTCGAGAACCTGGCCTCCAAGTTGATTCTTGCGGTCGCGAATCTCCTTGATCTGGCGCTGAAGCGTGCGGATCTCATCGTCTGCGGAAATCCATTGGCGAAGAACGTCACGGATCGCGTCTGCCATTTGATCTCTTTGCGGGATTTGCTTGAAAGTTAGAACTTCCACCGCTTGTCACACTCCAGACATGTGACGAAAGTCGTCATGGGCTCATCCGCCGACCTTGTCTGCATCTGGTAGTAATCGCAGTTGGTCTTGCGCTTGCAGCCCGAGCAGTACATCTGGGCCGATGCCGTCGTCTTCCGGCTGTACATGGCCTTGTCTTTCTCCGCCACCTCCTTGAGTCGTGCCATCCAACGTTCGGGATGCCGATCCACCTCTGACGTCTGGACAAACTCTTCGGGCGTCAGTGTCTCTGCAAGGGTCCGAGTCTGATACAGATTCATTGCGCGAGACCTGTACATCTCCTTGAACGCAGGAGTCTCCCAATCCACATCCACCAGCCACTTCTGGGCGTCGTGGACGCACTTGTTCAGAATCGCCGACTCAATCGCATCCGACCCGAACTTCTCTTTGACCAGCGTGCGAAGCGGGTGATCCACAAACACGTTGGCACAGTGAATCATGTGCGCACTCATCTCCACGCGATTGTCGGGTTCCACTTCCTCTTCTTCCTCGACCACCTCTTCGCCCTCGTCCTCCTCTTCCTCTTCGGGATCGGCTTCGGCGTCTTCGTCGTCGAACGTGCAGGAGGCGTAGTACTCATCGTACTCGGCAGAGGGAAGGTCCGAATAGGCCGACGCAGGCTTTGCGTATTCATCTGTGTTCGATGTGATGGGCTTCAGAATGACGATGGTTCCCTGAAACGTGTCCTCATGAAAGGGAGTGGGAAGCATGTGCTGGTTGGTGGACTCGTCTTCCTCTTCGGTTGGCGTTGCGAAGACAGCAAAGGACACAGCGTCATTGCGAAGGTGGCCCTGAAACTGAAGACCGGGCTGCTTGTATTTCTTGCGAAGCCAATCGAGGACATCCGCAGTGCGAGCAGGGATGGAGACTTCTCCCAACGTTCCAGCGACAGCAATTGTGGTGGCAACAACCATTGTTGTGTCGGGATGCCAGTGTGTAGATTGGTCCATTTTTTCAAAACGGATCTGGATTCGGGAAGACAACGAATGTACCCATTGAAAGAATGCAGAAATCTTGGCGCGATCGCGAAGCCGCCCGCAAGGCACAGCAAGAGGAGGCAGAACGGAGGAAGAAGACAGAAGTGACTGAGGCGAACTTTCCTACATTCTCCACCGCGAAGCCAACCCAAGCCGCAGCAGGAAGTGTGTTTGCGCAACTGGCGTCCAAGTGGGCGACCGATGAGCAGATGGACAAGCAGATTGCCGAGTATCGTCGGCAGAAGGAGGAATCCGAGAGACGGCAGTATGAGTCGTTCTATCGGGTTCGTCGGTTCAGTCGTGACGAGAACGAGGAGGATGAGGAGGAAGCACCGGCTCCCGCCCCTCCTCCCGCACCGGCGGAGGACGAAGACAGTGGATGGATTGAAGTGAAGCCACGCAAGGTTCGCAAGCCCAAGCGTGAGTTGTCGATTGCCGAGATGGAGGCTCGGGATCGACAGAGGGACGCTGAGGAGCAGGAGGCAGAGTTTAACGCCCACCTCTACGAGTCCGGGAGGCATGACCACGATCGGGTCTGAGCGTACGGCCTCCAAACGAGACCTTCCGTCCAAGACGTTCCGACTGGCTTTCTGGCGTGGGGAGGAAGTTCTTCCCTGAAAATGCTGCCATCCGAGACGCAAGTCCAGGCGAGACTCCTCGACGCGCAGGGGCAGATGCAGCAGCAACAACACTATTTCCTTCCTGTTTGGCTCCAATTGTCTCAAACAGGTTTGGAACAGACGTTTCAACAGGTGCAGGAGCAGGAGCAGGAGCAGGAGCAGGAACCGGAGGAAGAAGTGGTACGAGTGCAGGTGCAGGAACCGGAGCAGGTGCAGGTGCAGGTGCAGGTGCAGGTGCAGGAGCAGGGGCTGCCGCAGGCTCACTGCGACGACGCTGACTCTCAGGAGGAAGAGCTCTAGGTGTGGCTGCCGCAGGTGCAGGCGCAGGTGCAGGAGCAGGAGCAGACGCGGATGCGGGAACAATGGGAGTCTGTTGCAAAAGACCAGCCACCGGGATTCCGGCCGGGACAGCAGGAAGCGCAGCCGTCAGGGATGATGGCACCAATGGACCACTTCCCAGTCCTCTCGTCAGTGCAGCGGGACTTCCGAGAGAACCCGCTCCCGGAATCTTGCCAGCCGCTACCCCCCGCAAGTTCCCAACTGCCCTCTTGAATCCTGCCATTTTTTCTCTCAGGCCTTTGAAGAAGACCGCAGTCACCTTGCCAATCCCTTTGGAGAAATCGGCATATTCGATATCGTACTTTCGCAACACCGCAGACAATGCCAAGAATGCACCCACTGCCATTGCAATGAACACGAAGACATTGAAGATGACCGTAAAAATCTGTTGAGTGGAATATCCTCGCGACGCGTTCTGCGCCCAGTTGGTCCAGGGGTCACATGTCTCTTCGGTGAAATGCTCAACTCCCGAGAATCCTTCGCGAGTCGGGCATGCAGATGGATTGGGAGGACCCATCTTGTGCACGATGCCACGTTGAAGAGGGTTGCTGCTATACAGCACCGCATGAATCGCATCCATTGGTGGCGTAATCGGAATGCGCTGGGTTAGCACTGCGAGTCCGGTTGGATTGCATGCGACAGGGGAATCCAGCATGATGTAGCGAGGAGGAGGCTTGCCCGATTCTTTCCACGAGTAGGTGATGACCTTTCCACCTGTTTTAATTGTCTTTCCCAGTAGAGTTGTCGTTGCATCTGTCTCTTCTCGCACGCGTTCCAGAGCGGGCATGCCTTTCCATTCGTAATATCCATTTGTGACTTCAAGTGTCTGATTCGGACCCGCTTGCACTCCGAAAATCTTGCTCAGATCCCAGTTCGCTCCTGTCGGAATGTCCTTTGTCATGTACTGACCACTGGATGGATCTTCCGCAGACACTGTGTTGACTTCACTCATGATTTTGTCCAAAAACATCACGGACTGGTCTGCCGAGTTCCGGCCAACCAATGGGATCAACACAACATACGCAGGGTCGTCAAACGACGGATCGTTCAAGGAGAGAACGGCATCTGCTTGCACTCCTTCCAGACGAAGAGGGCACGGATGATACAGGGTCAGAGTCTTTACAGCAATGGTCGTAGGAGCTCCTCCTCCTGCGGAAAACTGAAGGGTAAAGGGAATGCTCGGAGTAAATCGAACCTTCGTGTCCGCAGAAAATCCACCCGACGTCATCTTCTGAATGCGCAACGACTTCATATCACTTCCTTTCAGCTCTCCGTCCGATGCAAGAATCTCTTGAACCTTTTCGGACGAGATGTCAACCTGTTCGCAGAATCCATTGCCCAGATTGCGATAGTAGCGTCCCGCTTCAAGATTCGTCAGGAACTCTCGTTTCGACATTTCCTTTTTCGCGACCTTCGTCTGGTCTTCCATCATTCGACGACATTGGATCTCCGACACACCTCCATATTCTCGGGACATTCGAACACTCGAACTGGATGCGCCCGTCAGAACTTGAAGGCTACACTTGTCACATTCATTCGCCAATGACCGGGAGATTCCATCCAATCGAGGAGTTTCAGGACGATTGGGATAGAGAATTGAGGATTCCCCTGACCCTGCAGGTGCAGGTTGTTCAATCACTGTTGGCGGAGGCGGTCCGCGTGGTTTGGATGATCCACCACCCATTGTTGTTGATACACAATAAAACAAGTCTCTTGGAGTAAACAATGAACGCTCCGAAGCAACCCGGAGGAACTCCTGCGACGTTACAGCCCCCGAAACCCAAGCCGTTGTATCCGGACACGCCTTGGTGGGCCTCATTGATTGCGGTCTTGGTGACTGCCATTGTTAGTGTCATCGGAACCGCCTATGCGCTTGGGGGAATCAAGGTTCCTGCAGCCGGAGTCCCTGCAGTGACTGGCATTGCAGTAGACACGATCACCTACATGCCCCACATTCTCCTGCTGTTCGGTGTGCTTGCGGATATGTTTACCTACGATGGTGTCTGGTCCATTCCCAGTTTGGTTGGGCTTCTGTCCATCTTCGCAAACTACTTCATGCAGTATTTCTGGAAGGGACTTCAGGAGATGTTCACGGCAGCAAAGGATGTTGCGAATGTGGGAACAAAATCGTCGGGGTCCTCTTCGTCGAATGGCGCTCCTCCTCCACCACCACCTCCTCCTCCGCCCCCTCCTCTCCCTTTCAGTCTGAGGAGTTTGAGGAGTCAAACGGAGAAGAAAGGAGGAGCAATCGCGAAGGGATCGTTCTTCAACGACTACGATGGATGCTCCGTGCAGGGATTCGGAGGATGGTCCACCGAGTTTGCACCCCAGACACTTGTCGTGACAGCCACCGTCTTCTGCTACTACATCTTTGACCTTGTGCGCAATCGCGGGTGGTTCAATTCAGCCGGAGCGATTACGTCGTTCACACTGGTCTATCTTCTCCAGGTTGGAGTGCTTCAGATGACCGCAACGGATGGGAAGTGTGGAGGGTCGTACAGCCACTACTCGCAGGCCATCATGGCGTTGTTTGAGGGCATTGTCTTCGGAGGATCGGCCTACGGAATCGTGCAGACCTACTACCCGACTCGCCTGCCGTCGTCAACGGTCTCTCCCTTCCCTCGCAAGAGCAAAAACGATCTGACAATGGGTCCGGATGGGAAAATGTATGATGCCGATGGGTATCCATACGTTGTCCTCCCGAACGGCCAAGCCGTTCCTGATTTGTCGACACAGCAGTCTCGCAATGCATTCGCAGACATCGCAGGGCAGAATCTTGGCACCGGACTTCCGGCGAAGGGGGATTCATGCCCGAACTCTTAAGCGGCAATGACCTTCCGGATCAGTTGATAGATGATCGCAATGTTGGACCCTGCATATCGCCCAACCTCCGTCTGTCCCTTGAAGACAATCATCGTGGGAACGACATTCACCTGAAACCTCTGCGTGTATCCCTTCGGATCGTCCTTGATGTTGATGGAAATCCAATCGATATTGTACTCCTCAAACTCCTCCTTCAGCTGAGCAATGGCAGGCTTGATCACGTTGCAAGGCCCGCAAGTGGGCGACCAGAAATGAAGCACGTGGATGTCAGTCATTCGATCTTGTCTATTGTTACCTGGTTTATTTGTAAGTTCATTCGCTCCGCACGCAGCATTGGAGTGCGTTGGATTGTCTGCTTTGTAAGCGTCACATCACGACCCTTGCACAGCTCGGCAAACGCCTTCAACAGATGCTTGTTGACAACCGCACTGTCCAGTTGCGTCAGGTGCGTCCGCATCCAGTCCAGGACTTCCGATTGGGCAACCGGCGGTCCCAGCAACCGAAGCGGGCATCCCTCGAACAACGAATCCTCTGCAGGGTGGACAACTTCCTTGACGGTCTCGTCAATCGTTCGGCGAGCCATTCGATCCACGATGTCGTTGTTCTTGGACAGATCGTCTTCCCCTCCCGTGTGCGATCGCACGTGAACGAACCGATAACTCTTGAACTTGGCCAGACGCTTGCTGGTATCCTCAATCAAATCGCGATGCAGGACATCACTTCCAGCAGCCGTCTTCCAATTGCGAGACACCCAGCCTGGAATCCATTTGGTCAAACAGTTGATCGAGTAATCGGAATCGGTATAAATCACGATGTCTTCGTCGTGGAATCCGTTCTCTTCAAGCAGGAGAGAGGCCTTGTGAATGGCGGCCAGTTCAGCCCGTTGATTGGTCTGGGCACACGACTCGGGGACACGTTCGGACATGGACAACTGCCGATGGTCGGGAAACCAAACTGCATATCCAGCTTTGGCACCCGGCTTTCCGTTCGCAGAACAGGCTCCATCGGTAAAGACTCGCATGTCTTCCTACTTTGTTGGCGTCAAGAGATTCGTTTCGAAACCACGCGGATCTGTCCACAAGGCCATGTCCAACGGAGGACCCACGATGGTCGGCACGTGCTGGTATCTCGGCAACCGCGTCGCAATGCAGCGCGAGACAATCGCAGCTTGAAGGGCAGGTTCTTCAATGTGAAACCAGACTCGACACCGAAAACTGCGTTGTTCCAACAAGCGACGAAGCATCTGTTGACAAGCCAAACTCAAAAAGTGGGCATGCCATACCATCAAGACGCGGCACCGAACGGACGGGCGAGACGGAACAAACGCCATCCATTGGGCTACCCATTTTGCAAAATCATCAATGCTGTTCATCCGAGCCGCATCTACCTCTTCAAAGTCAGCCTCATGGGCATGGGCTGTTTTGAATTGGGTCCAGAGCGAGTGAGTCTCGCGATCATTCAGAGGTTCATACAAAATGCGATGGGGTGGAGGAAACGTCTCCATTAGGAAGAAGAACTCTCCCCGCCTGAAGATACAATTCGCTTCACCGGAATGTCCGCCGACACAATGTACAGTGAGTTCTCGGTGAGCACAATCCACGTGTTCTCCTCCTTGATCCGCATGATGGTCTCAATGGGCGACGTGTACTCGGTGTCCGACTTCACGAGCATCTTGGAGTTTCCCTGCACTCCAATGCAGCACTTCTTCTGGAGGCTGTCATTGAAATAATCGAGGTAAATGGGGCGGTCCTGTTCGGTGGCAACTTTCGCCGCCTGGACCATCACTGTCGCACTCGGAATTTGAGCCATTTGTCTGGGAGCAAGGAGGCGTTCTGCGTTGTTTTAACGAGAGGCTTTGGCCGCATCCTCCAACTTGAAGCGACTCTTCATGCTGAGACTGGGAACCTCGCCGCGTGGGATTGCCAAGACCGTCTGGAGGAGTGCCTTGATTGCAACCTTCTGGGCCACCGCGAACAAGAATCGAACCAGTGCGTCCACGTGCTCCTCGTTCGCAGGTGTCTTGGCTGACCGAATGCTCTCCTGCAGGTCGTCCATGACCGTCTTCAGAAATCCAGCCATCGTCTCCTCTGGAACCAAGCCACGACTGTACAACTCCGCGACATAGGTCGCAAATCCGCGCTTGAGCTCCTTCTGCTTTGTCCATGCAAGAATCGCCTCGTCGTATCCCGAGTCCGACGACGAGGGGACGATCACGACGTTCTCAATGTCATACAACTTTGTAAACATGGCGGTCTGTGTCGCCAAATCGTTCAGTGCATCCGGGTGTGCGGCTGCAATGTCCTTGTAGGCATCGGCCATCAAGGGCGCATAGAACGCGGACTTGATTCCGACATCGAACAACAACGTCGTCACACGAAGGCGGAACAAGGCGTCCCGCTTCGCAATCCGCTCCAAGAAATCCGTCATCAGTTTCGTGTAGTTCGATTTGTTGAGTTTGTTGATATTGCTGACGATCTCACTGTAATCCGGGTCGTCCTTCTCCTTGACTCGGCGAACCGCTGCCAACAAAGCAGTCTGTCTCCAGTTGTCATCCTCCTCTGCACGCTTGGCAGCCCGGAAGTTGCGACGGAAGGTTGGCTTGAACGAGATCTTCAATTGAGAGATGATTGCGAGGATGTCCTCGCCGAGAGAGGGGCGAGGCAAGTTGCGTGCTGCATAAATCACTGCGGTCTCCATGTTGGGCAGGACTCCTCTACGTTCCTCGTAAGAATCCATTTTCAAAATGGATACGAATAGAACAAGACCAACAGATCGTGTCCAAAATGACCGATCTTCCTCAGACGTGGGTGTTGTGGTATCACGACCCCAACAATGCAGATTACTCGCTGGAAAGTTATATCAAGATTCTGACCTTCACGACCGCTACGGAATTCTGGTCCGTCGTGGAAGCCATTTCACCTGATGCCTGGAACTCTGGGATGTTCTTCTTGATGCGGGACGGATTTCGCCCGCTGTGGGATGCGCCCGAGAATGACAAGGGCGGTGCCTGGTCCAAGAAGGTGGACGCATCGGAGACGCATACCGTCTTCGTCGACTGCATGGTCCACTGTCTCGCAAACAAGATGCTCAAGCAAAGCAACGACACGATTGTCGGAGTGACCCTCTCTCCCAAAGGGAACTTCCACATCATCAAGATCTGGAACAACACAACCACCGTGTCCGACCGACGACTGTTTAACCCCTCCCTCAAGATGAAGCTGGGGGACGACATCGCCTACAAAGCACACAATATGCGACCGAAGTAATCGGAAAAAAGTCGTCGCCCCCCTAAGTAAGCACTAATGTCTGTTGTTCCCCCTCTCTCGGGCCCACCGTTGTATCGATACATACCCGGTGTCGGCAAGGTTGGAACCACGCAAAATGGTCCAACAGGTCCAACAGGTCCACAAGGTGTTGCAGGAACGTCTGCGAATACAGGAGCCACAGGGTCGATCGGACCCACTGGCCCTATTTCCCAAGTTGGAAACACGGTCTTTGTGGATGCGGTGTACGGCAACAACACGACTGCTGCCGCCGATCCAACTCGATATCCTTTTTTAACCATCAATTCAGCTCTCAGCAATGTAACCTCAGGTCAGACGGTTTTCGTCCGTCCAGGAACCTACAACGAAAAGATCACGATGCCAGCAGGAGTTGCGCTTCGAGGCGCGAACGTTCAAACTGTGATCATTCAGCAACTAAACACAACCTCCAACACCACTCTGCTGACGATGGGATCCAATTGTCGTGTGGAAGACATCACGTTCAACTTGTCCTCCACATCCAACGTAAACCTTACGGGAGTTGATTGGCCGTCAGGTACACCTCTTGTGTCCAAACTGCGAACGGCGGTTGTCAATGTGACGTCCAGTGGAACGGGGTCCAACACAATCGTCGGCATGCTCTCCGCAGGAAGTTCGGCAACAACCTACAGTGCGTCGGATGCTATTCGCAGTTGTACCGTCAGTGTTGATGCATCTTCCTCAGGACCCGTTCGTGGACTGTATGTAACGGGATCCAATTGGTTTTCCTCGCGCGATACCAACTACAACATTCGAGGCACAGGAGCCAACATTGTGGGTGTGGAAACAACAAACGCGGGGGCATATGCATCGATTAAACACTCAACCGTTCGCGGAGGCGACGCATCTACCAATCACTTTGACATCAACAGAACCGCAGGAGACATCTTGCTGGGATCGGTTGATTTGGTGAACAACACCGCAAATGGAAACAGTTTTTCTGTGACAACGGAGGGTGCGGTGACGCATTTTGGAACAACGGGGAACTTCACGAACGGAACTACCTACTATTTGGTTCCCGGATTTGTGAAACAGGGAGACTTGCCAACGTCGACGTTTGGCATTCCTGTGACGCAAAATATGATTTTGTTTTCGGGGACATTTCAGTCGTCTCCCGCACTCGCAGTCGGAACGTCTGTCAAACTCACTGCGTACAAGAACAACGCTATCACGGATATGAGCATGACGATTGTGGCAGGTGCAACATTGTCATCCAATACCACGCAGTCCGTTGACTACAGACGAGGCGATACCTTTGATTTCCGAATGGTCCCAACCGGTGGCAATCTAAACAACTACAACTTCGCTGCATCAGTTGCGTTTTACTGAAGCGTGAACAGATACGACACCTTCGTCAGCTCTCCGAGAATCGTGTCGCGAAGGTTCAGCAAGTCTGTGTCTCCCTTTCCGATCTTGGTGGGAAGTTCCGTCTCCAAATACTTGGATTCCTTTGCAACAAACGTCCGGGCTGCCGACTCGGTGAAATTGTGCAACTTCAATGTGCCCCGAACCTTCGGGCGTCCGTAGCGTCCCATGTAGGACTCGACGAACGCATCAATCGCAGTGTCCAACGCCGTTGTCAGATTGTCTGACGCAGTATGACGGGCAAACGAATGCGTCTGCCAATGATACAGCTTGATTTGGTTGCGGATCGTGAGCAGGTGGCTCACAATGTCTCCGCCCGACGTGGTGTTGCGACGAGTCTTCATTCTTGTATGTGTCAGAGAGAGATTACGCAGAGCAAGGCATCAGGCAAAGCTTGATGTCGCCGAGATTGGCGATGACATACCGAATCATCAGGAACCAATCGTTCTTCAGGTGAAGCTCCAGGTTGTTGGACAGATTGGAGCACTTGGTAAACAGAACAAGATGGGGCAGACTGAACGTGCCGGACACAATCTCGTCCGACTCTTTCTTGTCAATCGCAAGTTCAGAGGCCGAATCGCCCATCGTCACCGTCTGTGACGCAAACGGTCCTCTGCAACTGAACGTCAGTGAATTCCCCACGTTCTTGATATCCACCGTCTTCGCTGACAGCAGAGTCATGTCACGACAGATCTTCTGGAAATCGAGAGACGGCATAGTAATCCGCGTCGCAAACTCACGCTCGGGAATCGAGATGTCCGAATCATCGCGATCCAGGAGGTTGAGCTTGTACCGAACCCTCCTCTTCTTCTCGCCATTCTCCAACGTGATCATGAGGTGATTGGACTCGGCCTTCGACACAGAGAACGTGATGGTGTCGTCGTTTGTCACGGTCTTGACAACGCGATAGAAGTGATCCGTGTTCAGCCCCACATCCAAGCGCGGAGCAGAGTGATTGTACTCGTAGTGCTCAAACTTGTTGGCATACAACCGCATGTGGGTCAGCACCGTGCGTGTGTTGTCCATTGCGATCATGCGAACGCCATCCTTGTCAAAGACCAGGCTCATCTCGACGAGCATGGACTTGAGGCCCTCAGCGAGTGTTCGAATGGGTGCGGTCTGCACGGTTTTTGCCACGACGAGTTCCTCTGCCATTTTGTTTACCCTCTCGGCGCTTCTTTAAAGTGGATTTCCGCGAACTACCCTTCCAATTCTTGAGTTCACGATAGGCAGCCTCCAGTTCCGCCGAGTCATCTCCTCCCTTCTGTTGTTCCGCGTCTCCCATTGCTTGACGTTTCTTTTCATCACGCACCTTGTCCAAGTACTCTATTGCGCGTAGGCGCTGTGCTGCCATCAATATACGTTCGGACTGATCTGCGGGAACCCATTTAGTCCGGAACCATATCAGAAACTCCTTGTCTGATTTGAACGGAGGGGGGTTCATAAGAGCATTTGACTTGGCAATTGCATCCTCCTCTTCCGGGGGCGGACCTGCAGTTGGACCCTGTTTCTTTGCCTTTGACACTCTGGTTTGAAAGTCATTCTCGACCGCAATAACGGCTTTCACGGCATCGTTCAATGATTGGGTTTCGGTGTTCAGGTCGGACATTGAATGGAGTCCAAATGGTTTGAGAAAGGATTTGTCAATCTCGCCTCCTTTAAACAGCCGTTCCTTCAGAGTTGACACAGATTTGACCTTTGAACGAACCTTTTGCTTCGCATCCGCAATCTTCTTCTTTGTATCCGCAACGCGTTTCTCAAGGGCCTCTATTTGTTTCTTGATACTGATGATCAGATCACCTCTCTTGTTAAGAAGTTTCTCAAATGGTTCTTTATCGGATACATTGTTAAGGAAATCTAGATCTTTTTTTACTTTTGCGGCATTCGTGTATTTTGCAACAACCCGTTTCGCAGCTGCGATGGCTTTTTCTGCATTCGAAATTGTGTCCTTGAGTTCCGGGTCCGCAAGTTGTGCGTTCAACTTTGTTTCCTCGGTCATGGCTGTATCCCGAGCGCCTTTCCGCTCTTGTTCGGCTTCGTCGGCTTCCTTCTTCTTCCGAAGTTTCTCTGCGAGATCAGGATCTTTTGCAGCCGCTTCCTCCAGCTCTTTCTGTTTCGCCGCAGCTTTCGCCTCAGCGTCTGCCCGTTGCTTCGCGTCGGCTTCTTCGGCTTCTCTGCGTTTCGCAGCCGCCAAATTGGCATCTGCACTCTTGAGTGCCTCCGTAAAGAGTGTCATAAATGGGGCGCGAGGCATGAGTCCATCTTTGTTTCCACTGGCTTTGGTGAGGTTCTGATACACAGTCTCCAGACTTCCGCGCGAGAACGAAAGTCCGGAGAGAGATTCCAGTTTGTCAAACACCTTGTTGACGTCGGCTTGTCCCGCTGGACTCAATCCACTCTGTGCGTTAACAACGTCGGGGGTTGTCCTGAAATCTTTCACGGCCTGTTTGAACGCAGGAAGGGAAATGGACTTGTACAACTGCTCTCCTTCCGTGACCGATTGAAGTGAGGTCGACAAGGATGCCTTCTCCTTCTCGAGTGTCTGCTTCGCCTGTTTGATCATCGTAAGTTCTGCATTCAGCCGTTCGACTTCGGCTTTCTCCCGATCACGAGACGCTTCCGCAGCTTTCTTTTGTACCTCAGTTGTTTTCAACAGGTCCTTTATATCCCCGATTCGTTTCTGGATTTCGGCTTCAATCATCTCCCCCTGCTTTGAGTTGATCTTCATCGCTCCATACCCCGAGATCCCTGCGATTGTGCTCAATACCGCAATTGCCGCTGTTCCCGGCTCAACCATTGTTTCTGGTCAGGAAAGGAATCGCGCGAACTCCAACCAGTGCCGCCAACATTCCGAACAGAATCAGCAAAAAGAAGAACCCAATCATGTACACGAAAAACAGTCCAACATACTCCAAAAATCCACCTGCGAACTTTGCAGCGAGAAACGGAATCCCGCTGGGAAGAACGAATAGAACCACGATGGTCGCGACAACCAGCATTCCGATCAGTCCAACCCCGATCAACCACACGTGTTGACCTGGAACCCGAACGCCCGCGACGTCCACCGCACGAGGAGGGTCAGTTTTCTTGTGATCGGGGCCGTAGACAGCATTGGCTGGAAACTCCATTGTGTTATTTCAGGAAAGGAATGTACGGATAGAAGACGAGCGACAGCAAGACAATCAATACGACAATGTCAAACGCTGCGACGATCTTCTTGTATTTGATGGGAAGAGGAGGATACTCGGGAGGAACGCCACCGTACGGCTTGGCCCACCCGATCAACAGCCCGAAGAACGTCGGGCCCAATTTGTCGTTGCAGTCGTAGATGTAGTCATACCACGCCATCAGGACATACGCTGCCATTGCGAGGACAAACGCAAAGACCGCTTCGTGCTGCCACGCCTTCTGATGCGGCATGAAATACACCGCAAGAATGAAGGCCGAGAACGCAATACACTTTTCATTCACGTAAAGGGGTGTTCCAAAGAGACCCAGACCCATTGTTTCACGTCAAGAGTTTACTCCCACATCCCGCCCTTCTTTGTCTTCTTGACGCCAAACTTGCCCTTCGTGGCCTTGTATCCCATCTTCTCGAGACGACGAGTCTTCTTCGCGTGCGCAGACTTCTTGCGAGACACAATCCGGCCCCACTTGTTGTACTTGAGGTCCTTCTTCGTGAGTCCACCCGATGTATGCTGGGCCGTCCCATGCATAACTTGTGCGCGTGATCCAGTGGTCTGCATTTACTTCCTGTTCAGAAAGTTTAACACATTCACGGTAGACGGCGGGCGAGGAGTGGGAAACGGAACCGACACTGGAGTCGGAGTCGGAGCAGGTGGGGAGGAATCCCGAACCCGAACGCGCACCTCAGGAAGAAACCGACGTGTCTTGGAGGGAGGCTCTTCGTAGTCCACATACTTGTCTTCCACTCGTCCGCAATAGACGTCGTTGGACCACTCGAACGGGAACTCCACAGCTGTCTCTCCAAGCTTCCGACGATTGTTGCTGTAATGCACCAACATCCGACTGATCACTTTCGGATAAATCACATCGGTCAAGAAGTTCTGATCGTGTCCATTCCGATGTCCCTTTTCCGCATCTTCTTTGTAGGATGCGTATTCGGTGTGCATGTGCAGTCCAGACGACTTGCGGATTCCCCACAGTCCTCCCATCATATCCGCTGTATGCTCAATGTTGTCCCGAATCGTGTGGGCGACAAACTGCGGTTGCCGAACAAACTCGCGAATTGCCCACCGGTCCTTCCAGTGAATCCGACTGTCAGCATCACGCACCATCATCAAGTCAACCTCAGGGTCGTCAATCGCATAGAAGCGATGAATCATGTTCATTGCACCCATGACTCCCGTATGGCGAACAACCACACTCGTACAGGCGTCCAGATGGCGAATCATCTGCTCTGTGACATCCGGACCAACGTAGACGTACACCTTCCACGACGGAAAGAATGTCCCGGCCAGTGCGATGTTCTCAAGAAGCCCCTGATAGTATTTTGGAGTCTCGGGTCCATAAAGGCAGAATGAAAACACGTTTACCATTGTTGAATATCAGAGAGAGTAATACTAAATGCGATTCTTTTGCATGGACCTCCACATCTCGGTCATTGCGGACTTCAAAACCGCATGCCCCGATGTTGAGGTTGTGGATTGGTGTCTGTCTGGACATGCTTGGGTCATGAAACGCAACCAAGACTTCCCGGAGCACATCAATCCCATGACATGGAGGAATCTGACTCCTGACCTCATCAAGAAGTTTCAAGACAAGTACGACCCATTCCTGAAGACGTTCGACGGATTCATTGTTGGCTTCTGCAGTGCGTTCGCCATGATCTATGAGAAATACAACAAGCCGATTCTGATGTTGAATGCAGTTCGGTATGACATTCCGTTCTGCTGGACGAAAGATATGCGAATGCTCACCAAATGGAAGGAGTGCTTGGATCGTTTGAACTCGCATGGTCTTCTGACGATTGTCTCCAACAACAAAGCCGATCAGCTGTACACTCGGCTTGGATGTGGAATGCAATCCACCTACATTCCAAGCCTGTGCTTGTACACGAACACTCGGTATGCACCGACCAAACCCACGTTCCTTGTCTACAACGGATCGTTTGCGCCGCATCCGTGCTTGACATTCAAGAAAGACCTTCCGCATCCGCATGAGTGGAGCGATGTGACCGCATTTCGTGGCATCATCAACTTTCCCTACGAAGTGAGTCTGATGAGCTGCTTTGAACATTTCACAGCCGGGTGTCCACTCTTCTTTCCGTCCAAAGCCTACTGGAAATCCAATCCGGGAATCCAAAGTCTGACAGCGTATTGGGACAAGGATCTTCCTGCCGAATTCAAACCACTGTCCACTCCGCAAGACTGGATTGAACTTGCAGACATGTACGATGCGTTTCAGTCTCCGAACACCTATTATTTTGATTCGGAGGACCATCTGATCCATCTGTTGGAGACGTTCGAATACACGGACGATCGAGCGTTTCGTGCGGCCCACATTGACCGAGTCAAACGGCAATGGCAACGCGTCATGCAGAAGATGATCTCGGGGGCTTTCTGGACCAAGTCCCCTCGCCATCTCTGCTACAACCGGCTGCCGTTGCTTGCGAATGTTGTGTACGACATTGATTACACTGGATCCGGTGTGGTTCCGCAACACGCCTATCCCCATCGCGAACCGATGACAAAGGGAGATGTCGTGTTTGTGAAGACGGACCTTCTGACGTGGTTTCTGAACCATCGGACCATTGCTGCACCAATCACCCTTGTGACAGGAGTCTCGGACAAGTCTCCGAGTCCCTCCGACTGCGACCGAATCCTTCGACACCCGAACATTGTCCGATGGATTGGATGCAACATTCCAGTGTCGCATCCCAAGATTCGCAAGCTTCCCATCGGAGTTGGAGAACCAGAACGACTCAATGGAAATCACGAGACGCTTGCTCGGCTTCATGCGGAACGTGTGGCGTGGTCAGACAAGTCGGATGTCCTTTGCATTCCGTATCATGGAGGAACGCACGCCTCGCGGACATTGACGTCCACGCTTCCCAAACTTGCCTTTGAGGACTATATGCGCGCAATCTCTCGGCACACGTTTGTGGTCTGCCAGCGCGGGTTTGGATTGGATACGCATCGTGTGTGCGAAGTCTTGTTGATGGGATCGGTTCCCGTGATTGAACATTCGGGACTGGACGACATGTATTCTCAATGGCCGTGCCTGTTGGTGGATTCGTTTGACAACGTGGACACGGCTTCCTTCGTGTGGGACGATGCAAAGTATGAGGCCTTCTTGGACACCTTTTGGCTGCGTGACGCGCTTACAGATCGCCTTCTGTAGACAACACAATGCGAACGGCCGTTATCAC
>JACCDX010048576.1_pt1 | contig 22287 bp, 16 predicted proteins | sample 7449681 | NCBI WGS metagenome assembly JACCDX01 (sample SAMN15323450, study PRJNA562643) | freshwater metagenome | isolation source: river surface water | place: USA:Blue River Watershed | collected 2017-08-18
CAAGAGGAGCAACCGCCGCAAATCGTTCCTAATGGCCAGCAACAGCAGCGACCGCCGCAAATCGTTCCTAATGGCCAGCAACAGCAGCGACCGCCGCAAATCGTTCCCAATGGCCAGCAACAGCAGCGACCGCCGCAAATCGTTCCCAATGGCCAGCAACAGCAGCAACCGCCGCAAATCGTTCCTAATGGCCAGCAACAGCAGCAACCGCCGCAAATCGTTCCCAATGGCCAGCAACAGCAGCAACCGCCGCAAATCGTTCCGGGTGGCGCAGGTGTCCAGCAACGCGGAGGCTTACTAAAAGACGTGTTCGAAGCCGAAATCTTACATCGCGTCACACAAGACTTGCTTCATCTTGCGCAAAAAACCGAGAATTCCATCCCCGCTCTGCAAGCCAAATTACAGTTGTACGAGCGCCAGCACAAGAACGACCTCAAGCGCACGCAAGAACAAAAAAAGACACAGCTAAACCCCGCATACACCAAGGACGTACTTGACAAGGCCAATACGATCTACAGCAAGAGTTTTGACAAGTACTCCGCGAATCTTTTTAAAGGAGTCGTCAAGTGGCACCAAGACCTGGTCGAGACTCAATACAAATTATACTTTGAGACTTTTGTGACGAGGAACGCAAAGCGTTTGCGCTACATCAATCGCTGGTTTGCGCACGACAACTTTGACAACGTCAGACAAGATTTGAAAATACGAAAGCAACTAGATGGTGGCAACACGATATCGACATTCGAAGACTTTCAAAAAGCTCGCGCCGCGACCCACACTATGCTCGAGAAATACATCAACCCCATTGGCATGAGTTTGGCAGACTCACTGGAAAGTCTATCCAAGGTAGTATTAGAACCAGTCTTGCTCAAAAGCTCTTCCGAAGATGACAAAGCTACTACATATAAAAATGAAAAGTTAATCGAGAAACGCATCCACGAGGACACACATGCGTTGATCTTGGCGCTCACCGTGCGAGCCCAACACGACTTTGAAAAGATGATGGATAAATTTTCTGCACTCTACTCAAACAAATACAGTCTGATGGACATCTTGTTTGATTCGCATTTCATGGTCATGTACATCCTGAAATTGTTCAATTACGTCTTCATGGTCATCTCGCTTGTGATTGCACAAAAGATCTTTACCGAAATGTGGATGCGCCGTGTCTACATCAATGGGCAAGCGCCGCCATCACTCGCGACTTTTATTGGAATAGCTTTTGCACTCAACTTGTTGTTTATAGTATTGATGCTGACGTTGCTGCTGTTGATCAAGTTCATTTTCAGTTCCAAGTCTAAAGATTTCGTCATCAACATTGGGCTCATTTCAGACTTTATCGTCGACTATGCCATTGGCGTTGGCATCTTTATCCTGATAGGCCTAATTTTGGGCGCCATGATGCAAAAGAAAAAGTACTTTAAATACGCCGACGAAGGCCCGCGGGCGGTCCGCGCGCTGCGCGAGCTGCTCATGATCTTCTTTGCGCTCATCGTCCTGATCCCTTTCTTCATCTTCCTGTGAGAATGAGAGACTTTGCGAATTCCATAACATCCGCCGGCGAGTGATAAGCCCAAATTTTATGAAAGGCGATCGATTGTCTAGATAGAATCTGCTCAGACGCAAACGCGCTTGCAGATTCCTTGTCTGCGACATTCTCACAGTGTGTTGCAAAGTAAACATCTTCTTGCACCGGCTGCACATTGTTGTTAAACAATGGTTCGTTGTCTTTTGGATGGTCGCGCGTGATGCGAAGCATAGCCAGAACGCTTCGCACCGAACAGCCACCGTTTCCCACCATGTTGTTTTTTGTGAGCACGGAGAGCTCTTGATTTGCGGGACACGTCGCCCATGGGGCGCCCACATAATCAAACGTCAAGAATTTCTCGACGCCGGGTCTCACGACAAAGCCGTCGTCTTGCACCATGAGGACTTTCTTATACCCGCGCGTCGAGAGGCAGCTCCAAAAATCGGAAGTCTTCAAGTATTCGTTGTACGTGGCAACGTCAAACTGTGCGTCGTCCAACGCCTCGAGCGGAACAACTTTGGCGCCTGGCAAATGCGATTCGTAGTATTTCACGGCAGACGACGATGTCAAAACCACGACATCCCAAATGGACGAATCTTGTATGTTGTTTTTTGTGACGAGCGCCGCGAATGCCGTCATCGGGTTGGCGCGGTTGTCAACGACCACGATTGCATTCTCGTTATTGTTGTCGATGATTCTTTCGTTTCCGTTGATATCAGATATTGAGCAAGTGGCTGCAAGGTAAACATAAACTTGTGCTGGAGGAACGGTGTGCAAAGGGCGAGTGTACAGATCGAGCAGTGTTTGGTGGACCAGCGGATTGATGTTGTCATACATTGGGATCACGAACGGGCACTGAGATACGTTGGTACATGCGCACAGCATTTCTTTAAATTGGTCTTTCTGCATGATGCAGTGCCATGTGTTGGCGTTTCTATGCATATCAATGTTTGTCTTGGAGTCTGGATCGCAGTAAATGGCGGCGTGTTTGTCAGTCGTGTTATGAATGTGAGAGTACGCTTCCATTGCCTTTGCATTCTTTGCAATGATGATGTGCTCGCCCATGAAACTCTTTGGAAACAGATGGGGCACATTTGCTGCCGCGGGGAGTGCGTACAAGAATTGTCTTTGTTGCCTAAAGCATTTCAATTTGCTGTACAAATCTTGCGGGACAAACACATTCCATTTGCATTTCGAGACGACAAACAGCGCGGACAACAGTTTTGCAGCAACATTGTAGTCGACGCCAGGATCAACAATCACGGACTTGCGTGTCATGATGGAAATGAAAAAGTGTTTGTTGAGCAAGAGGTGCTGATGTAACGCATCCGCGGCATACCAACAGCTTGGCTGTACCGCGCCGAATATGTCTGAGAGTCTTGTCACAAAATGACGTGTAAACTCGTGACGAGCGCCATCGTCGGGTTGCGTGAAGCGACGCGGTAACACATTCTGTGCATAGAATTTGAACAGTGATGTACTTTCACCCTCGGGTTTTTGGTTGTCTAGGTGAAGATTGCCGTCGCGCTTGACCCATAGCCAAGCCTGCTCCAGCACAAAGTCCGAATTCGCGCAAGCTCTAACGAAACCATCGTGCCACTCTAACTGGTCTTGCAAAGCTGTAATACGCTCCGCTGATCCAAGGCACGAAAAAATGGTATGTTTGGCAATGAATGCTTTTATTGATAATGGTACCATGGGCAGCTGCAGCACAGCTTCCACGATGGCAGGGCTGGGCGGATAGCCGAATACCGCCCTAAACACATGCGCAACGTAAAGGACTTTCAGTAGGCGCGGGTGCGACAAGAGAGCTTTATATACCAATCGGGCAGAAGCAACATCAAATAGCTCGGGCAAATCTTGTATCTCTGCAACGTTGCTTACACAAAACAGATCTTGCAAGAAGAGAGCGAGAGCAGACATTGTGGTTATGTTGATAACGTAATCAACACAATCAAGCCATATATTGTATGTTGTATTTTGTATATTGTATACTCCCGCATGAACTGAGTATAACAAAATTCTCATGCAGGAGTATATACAAGACACTAACAAGCATATGGGCAATACCACCACAAAGCAACTTGATACCACGTTTCAAGAGTACCAAAAGCCTTTGGAACTGATCAATAAGGCTGTTGATGCGTATACTTCATATAATCTTGATGCCACTCTACAGATTTTGGAAAAGTCGCATGGAGCCAAGTTCACTCCAGAACTCAAGCAACTCATTCAACGCCAGCATGAGTATTTTGACAAATTTGCTGGCAATGAAAAGAAGGGAAACATGAATGACATCAACGTCATGGACATCTATACCAAGAACATCATGAATGCTGATCCCAAATTCGCGGACATCAAAGCTAGGCGTGACAAAATGCTAGAGAATAGCGTCATTAAACAATTGAATAACAAAGGTCAAATTTCAAAGTTGCTCGAAGGGCTAGCCACCACATATGGCAAGTACAAGTTTTTCGAGTTCAAATATGTGCAAATGAATCTTTTCATGATATTGCTCTCCGAGGAAATGGCTGCATTCTTTGCAAAAATTGTGGCACAGACCACCAGCGCAATTGCAAGTGTCGGTGTTGGTTTGAACGCAGATTTTGCCGATCTACTCAAGACATTGGAAAACCTCAGCGATGCGCCCGAGAGCAATCAAAAGTACCAAAACCTAGCTGAAGGCACACGTAAAGCACTCACCAAAACGCATGGTGAACTTAACAAAGTTGTCGACGCGCTCAAGAAGAACAATGTCGGACTCGGCGAACTTTTTACAATGTTGATCAAAAAGGACGAAGAGATGTTCAATGCGGCAAAAAAGAGTTTGGCGGAAGCTGAAGCTGAGATGGCCAAAGAGAAAAGAGAGCAACAGCAACAACCGCCGAATATCTTTGGCGCTCCCCCTCAAATCGTCCCTCAATTCGGTCGAGGGAAAGAACGGCGTTCTAAGAAACATCGTGTCGTGCGTTCGCAACGCAAATCTCACAAGTCCTTGGGCTGAATCCTAAAATTTTTCGTAGAATAATGCATAGTACTGCGAGCTATTGATATCGGTGTATGATGACAAAAGTCTAGGACGCGCATCATCATCATAAAGGTGCCATTTGTCGACTCCGTCATTCGAACTCCGACACAGCGCAAAACAATGGCCGTAATTCAACGCCCCAGCATGACACGCGATGGCGCACAGCCTATAATTTTGGCAATCGTTTATTTTGTAATCGAGCGAGATTGTTGGCGGCACATCTACGGGCGTCGTCAACTTGTTCGCGAGATCGTGGAATCTTTTCAGATGAATGACCAACACTTGCGGAGGGCGCCACAAGCGCTGGCTCCGCACTGCGCGTTTACCTTGACACTTTTCGCACTTGTACTCGACAGTCTCGCATGCAAACGTGTGTGCAATCAGTTGCGCCAGGTCCTTGGTAGTACTGGTTTGTTGCATCATGTCTAGCGCCATGCAGCTAAACGTCTCGGCCGATTGCTCGATGTGCAAGCATGTCGGGCACTTGATCTGTTGAACATTTTGTCCATAAAACATGTCGCATACGAACGACATGGCGCGTCGATGCGTCGCGATCCAGGCGCGCAGCATTATGGCGGCCGTGGTATGCTTGTCTTCTACGCGAAACGCGCTAATGTCGACACCAATTTCTTTGTTGATCTCGTCCAGCAAGATTGTCAAGAATTCGACGACATCGTTTTGTTGAAACAAGAACATCGATTTGCCAAAGCGTTTTTGCAGAATGTGCAGCAGCGCGGTTGGGTCCGTGGCCTTGGTGTCGTTGAGCGCCAAGTCATGATACGTCTCGCGCAGTGCGTGCACAATTTTGTGGTGCGTACTCGTCACGTTTTCGAGCGAGAGCAGCTTTGACGTGAATTGGTTGCAATGTCCGAGACACTGCAGCGCGGTATTGATATAGCATGTGCTGTGGCAATTCACGAGTCCGGAATTCATTTTTACAAGAAGTTGGTCTGGAGTATTCTGTGTGCCCTCCTTTATGTGTTTGCAAATTCCAAGTTTCATTCAATCAGCAACATTTATGCATTTGGAGTTTTTGCTTTTCTTGTGACCGCTTTCTTTTTTGGGGCGGCGACGATCTGCTCGACCAGCGCTACGGCCTCGCTCCTCTCGACTTGACTTCCGTGATCTTTAGTTTTGAGCATATCGGTGATGAGGCGTTGGGACGCGTCAATGGGATCCGTCGGCACAGCCTTCTTTGCCGGCGCTTTTCGAGGTGCGCGCTTTGGTGCTTCCACTTTTGTTTGCGGTTGTTCGGTGTCGGCCACTTGCCGATCCTCTTTTGTTTGCTTGCGTGGCGCCCGAGTCCGCGCAGATTTGCTCTTTACTTGTTCAACAACTTGGCTTGGGTCGAGCGTCACCGGATCTCCAATAGACGTCTGCAACATGTCCGTGATGAGCTTTTGTTCGCCGACGAGGATATTCGTGGATGTTGTTGCTGCAGCAGCCGCAACGACTTTTTTCCTACGGGCGGGCGGCGGCTTGCCGTCTGGGTACCGCTGATTTTCGATGCGCTGCAAGAATGGATCGAACAACAGACCTTGGACGTCCTTTTCTTTCAAGGCAAGGAGCTTCTCTTTGGCCTTGTCGGGCGCATGACTCGTCAAAAATGTGGCGTAGGCGCTGTCGTAGTACTCTTGCGGACGGATACCCAGCTGCACCACCACTGTGCTATACAGTTGAACGACCGGCTTCATGATTTGATTGGTGATATAAAAGTTGTAGTCGGGCTTCAGCGAGTGTTGCACGACATAGTCGGGGTGTTCGATGCGCTCGCCTTGCAAGATCTTGGGTTGCCTGCACTTTGGAATCGTAGGATCGGGCAGGGGCTGCTCCACGTACACATACGGGATCCGGTCGTTGATGTTGGGCTTGTTGCCTGGGTCGCGGTCGCCCATGCGGTCCGCCAAGACCTTGTGCGCAATGCGGGTCGGGTCCGCATACTCGGAACGCAGCGTCTTGGATACGACCAGCTCCGATAGCGAAGTGTCGCCGCTGATCAGCTTGTCGAGCTCGACCTTTAAAAAGTCTACGGAGCGCGCAATGTCTTGTTCCTTTAGCAAAATGTCGACCACGCCGCCATAGACTTTCTTGACAATGGGCGCGTTGTCGCGACGTTTGAGCACGATGCCCATCGACTTGGTTTTGTAATGTTGGTCATCGTGTTCGTACATGTTGCCAACGTACCGCTTCTTTGACAGCAGTATAAAGGGCCAAAACAGCTTGTCAAACTCGAGGTCGTGCGGCGGCTTCAGGTGCTTTTTGAACTCGGCGGATGCTTGCATGGCCAACTGGATCGACGGCATGATGGCGGCGTGACCATGCTGGTGGATGATGACGCCGGACGTGCCGAGCGGCTGGCGCTTGGGAAACACCACAAAGAGCGAGTCGGTGTTGTGCGCAATGATCCTGCCGGCACCTGCAGCAAATTTGTGGTTGCTCGTCGTAAAGTCGTACACGTACTCTTGTGTCCAGTCCGAAAGCTCCGTGATGGATTGTATTTGGCCTTGATCTCGAGAATTCAAAACTTGATCTTGAGAGTTCAAGATCACGGTAAAGTGACTGGACTTTCCATTGGACGACTTGATATGAGCAGGGAGGCCCAGTGAAGACACGAGAGCAAAAACGCCTGCCGCCAGTATTTGGCTAGGCAGACTAACCCTATTATGACCATCCGAAAGACCCTGCCAAAAAGCCATCTTGACCGCCGCGGACGATGCGCCCAGGATAGCGCGTGGTACGATGAGGTTGCCGATGTCGTCAAACAAGTGCGCTTGATAATGTGCGATGAACGCATCAATGTCTTCTGCAACCTTTGCATCCGGCCTCAATATCGGGGGCGTTGTTAGAATCTTCCAGTCGAGGCGCGGGTACGTACGTTGACAAAGCTCTCGCATGTGCTCTAGCGTAGCAGAATCCTGATGCGACATGGCCCAGTCTTCAACCAAGATACCATGATTGATAAAGAGACCCATGATGTGCGCCTCGTCTTCCGTGATATTGTCGCCATGACGTGGATTGTGGAACTCGGGGAGGTCGGTGTGCAGAATGGATTCGCCGACAGCGAGGTCGCATGGCTTGACGATGGTTGCGCCGTCTGGACGAAGCAGCGAATGGTCGTCGGTCACATCGACGAGTCCGGTGTTTGTCGTCACGCGCACCATGCGCTTGTGAGGCGCCAAGCGGTGCCGAATCAAGCGACACGCGCGCGTCCAGCCTTGGTCGGTCCACACTTGCACATTCAGCAGCTCCAGCGCTTCTTTACTCTGCTTTCCGCGCTCCATGCACGGCATCCATGTGCCGCCTTCCACTCTTGCAATGTTTTCGACAGTATCAATTTTGACGTGCGTGCCGTGGCGATACACGATCGGCGTGTAGCCAGCCACGCTGTCGCCGTACACGATGTGTGCGCAATAGTTGTCCTCTAGAAAGGCCTTGGCCTTCATAATCATCTTGCGGCCCACGGCGGTCGTGCAAGCCGCGATTTCTTTGAGGTACAGTGGCGATGTACGCGCGCCCAACTGACCGTACAATGAATTGGCCGTGACTTTGTATGCGTTTTGAAGACCGTCCAACACAGCCTTTTGAAAATCATTAAAAGTATCTTGGATAGATTCGATGTCTTGTTTAGGCACTTTAGTCGTGCCATCGATCGTGGCGTCGCCCGACTCTTGCGAAATCGCGACGTGCCCGCTATACTGCTGACCGTGTTTTGTTGTAAGAGTCTTCCATTCGAGCTTCTTGCGTGTCGACTTGCGGGCGCCGAGCAGCTTTTGCAAGATCCTTGGAATGATGCCCTTTTCGCCATCGGGTAGCTGCACAAAGCGGCACACCTTTTCGCCGGTCTTGGCCTTTTTGTCGTCGTACAGGTCGAACGAAATGTCCAAGTACTCGACACCTGGCAAGTTGTCATACTCGGAACCAGGTTCAACGTAACAATCGTGAGACAAGTTCTCGCTGATCATGGACGACGGGTACAGGGAGGCATAGTCGAGGACCGCCACAGGGTCGTCCAGATACATGCCTTCTTTAGGATCCAGCACGATTGCACCTTCGTAGCCGACATCATCATCTTCCGTGACAGCCGCGCCAAAGGATGTTGAAGGCTTGACGACAGGAATCAGGCACCCCGCCGCCTTGCATGCCTTGAGCACCAGACTAAAAATCTTGATACCTTGGCCGCGCATAAAGATATACGACAGCGGCACGACACACACGTTGGCCATGCCCATGTTGTTGGCCAAGATCTCGAGCTTCATGATGAGGTGATTGCACAGCGCGCAATCTTGGATGCAGTACTCGGCGATCCGGCGCCGATCGTCAGCGGTTCCTCGTTGAAGCTTGAAAATCTCTTGTGGGCTGACGTCATTCTTGTTCATGCCCATAAAGTGTGACGCCACAGTGTCGAGCTTGTAAGAATCCAATTTATGATCGCGCTGGACCACTTTCATCAGATCGATGAGCACACGGCCCTCCATGTCAATGAATTTCATGATGTTGTCGCCGAGCGCCGAGGAGGAGAGCGTCTTGGTCTGGTATGCGCACACGCGCTCGCGGAAGCGGCTCAGCCTGAGAAAGTCATTCTTGATACCCAGCTCTTCGGTACGATCTACCATGTAGGAGAAATCGAATCCAAAGATGTTGTACCCTGTGATGATGTCGGGATTGGCGGCTTGCATGTGGTCGCGCCACGCCAATAGCATCTTGGCTTCCGAGGCAAAGCAACGGACCTCGGCGCCTTCGAATTCTGTAGTGTCGCCCAGCGTGAAAATCGTCTTGCGATAGCACTCGCGCTCGCCATACCGATGGAACGTGGTGCCAATCTGGATGATGGCGTCTCCGCGAACTTTGGGAAGATTCAGTTTGCTAGAGCACAAGACACGATCAATGCCATCGATGACGGACTCGCGCTTGGCATTGGCAACGTTGGTCAGCTTGGTCACCACGTCGGCGACAATGTCCGACAGCACAGATTTGATGCGTGGCAAGTCGTCGTCGCATGGCTCGATCGGGTACACGCGACAGGCAGACGTACAGCCGGGCGGCAGGTCGGCTGTTGTCGTAGATTCGATGCCAAATGCTCCGAGCAGCGTCGCGCGAATGGCCTCGGCGACTACGTATGGGTTGCTGGCGTGCTGCAAGCGCACCAGTTTGCCGTAGTTTTCGTAGACGTCGGATGCCAACTTTTTATAATGCTTGTCTTTTGGCACCGGAAAGTCGCCAGTGTCGCTCATGCACTCGATATCAAAGCTGGCCACGGTGAACGGCGCCGTAACATCGCAGTCATAACGTTTGACATTTTGCCACGAGACCTCGACGTCGAGTTGGCTGGTTGTGGGTAGGATCTCGGTCTTTTTGCGGTAGCTCGATGCCGGCAGCTCGATCCATCCACACGGCAGCAGGTCGCGCAGGTGAATGAAGCGGATGTATGGATCAATGTTGCTCTCGTACAATTTGAATGTGTGGTTGCGCAGTTGCAGCGACGACAAGTTGACGGGCTTGGAGAGGAGGTACATGACTTTGCGCATCGTCTTGTGTGTTGCAAACGTCAGCCGCAAAAAGTTGAACTCTTTAAAATTTGAAAATCCCCAAAAGTCTTGTTTCCGCAAAAGTCGTACTTGCTGCAGCTCCGACCGGTCCGACTTGTACAATGACTCGCAGAGAAAGTTACGAAAGAGCTCGGCCTCGCGCCGACCCCACGTCTCTGGCACTCGGATGTAAAAGTATGGCGTAAAGTCAAGGATGCTGGCCGAGACTTTCATACCATCTTGACAAACGCCAAAGACTTTGATAATGTAGCGAATGGCCTTGCCACCGTCGCCGTCCTCCCCATCACCCGAGTAGTACTCTGTCAAATCGACGTCTTGCGCATGCCAAGAAATGGCTTGGAAGATGATGGACATTGTTGCTATTGTCGCTGTTGACGGCTAGTCGTCATCCAAGTAACCCCGTGCCTTTAAGCCTGACAGAATTTGGGGCACGCCCATCAAATTATATTTGAAACAAGTAATCACAGTTGTTCGACTCTCCAAAACAAAATGAATTTTGTCGAGGTGTTTATCGCATTTGCAATGGTCTTTGTTGTCGTCATGATTGCGCAAAACCACTTTGTCGAAGTCGAGTACGTGCGTGCCAAATCAGACAACCGCATGTACTTGGTGCGCAAACTTCCCGACAATCATAAGGCCGCCGAGTACCTGGCTTCTGTCAATGCGCGCATGCAGAGCCTAATTAGACACATGATGGCCAAATATCCGAACGATGCACAAGTGCGTCAGCTCTATGAAAAGTACAATCCAAACGCGCTGTCCGAAGGTAGTGTGGAGAGCGGGTACACGTCGTACTCTGTAAACAAGGGCGAGAAGCTGGTGCTCTGCATTCGACAGCGCGACAACTCGCTTGTCGATGAAAACATGATCATGTATATTGCGATTCATGAATTAGCGCACATCATGACCCCCGAGGTCGGGCACACTCCACTGTTCTGGTCAAACTTTAAACGTTTATTGGAAGCGGCCATGTCATTGAATCTGTACAAAAAAGTCGATTTCGACGCGTCGCCGCAAGAGTATTGCGGGATCCAGATCACAACATCGATCATTTGAAACACGAATTTCGGGGAATCAAATTCTTTCTGGCAAGATTGTATACAGCGGCAGAGCAAATGTTTCGCACAACTGCACTTGACAATAAACCAAATTTCCTTTATGTGCAAGGAGCGCTCGCGCAAAAATCAAATAATGATCTAGCGGGTCTTGTTTTGCAAAATTTTGACAATGATACAAAGTCAACATACAACATGGCGTCAATTGTGTTGCAGGACCACGATGGCAATTCGCAACAAAATGGGCGCGGTGAGTTGATTTTCAAGACTTCTCCTGGTGAGTCTATTTTGAATGAAGTAGTCCGCATCACGCATGCCGGTTTTGTAGGAATCAACACATCAAATCCAATCGTCAATTTGCATGTGCGGGGATCGCTATATGCAGATGTGTACTGCAACCTCCCTCTACAATCCGTCAGTTCCAATGACTCTCAATACGAGAGCCTCAGCAATGTTGTGGCCGGCCTTTCCAACTCGACCAGCAACCTGCAAACTCAATTTGTCAGCCTCAGCAATTCTACTATGAGCCTTTCCAACTCGACTAGCAACCTGCAAACTCAATTTGTGAGTCTTAGCAATTCTACTGTCAGTCTTAGCAACTCGACTGTGAGCCTCAGCAATGTTGTGTCCAGCCTTTCCAACTCGACTAGCAATTTGAAAACTCAGTTTGTCAGTCTTAGCAATTCTACTGTCAGTCTTAGCAACTCGACTGTGAGCCTCAGCAATGTTGTGTCCAGCCTTTCCAACTCGACTAGCAACCTGCAAACTCAATTTGTGAGTCTTAGCAATTCTACTGTCAGTCTTAGCAACTCGACCAGCAACCTCCAATCCCGGTTTGTCAGTCTTAGCAATTCTACTGTGAGCCTCAGCAACTCGACTCTTGGCCTGAGCAATCAATTTGCCGGGCTGAGCAATCAATTTGCCGGGCTGAGTAACGCAACCAGCAATTTGATTTTTCGACCCTCGTTTACCTATTTTGTAAATCCAAGCTCCTTGGCATTCACTGCTTCGAATCCCGTCAACTTTGTAACTGTGGACAGCAACTTGACGACGTCGCCAATCGTAAACCAATCAGGCTTCCGTGCTCCTAGTTCAGGAAAGTACTTTTTGAACACAAACTTGCGTGTTATTTCGCCCACGGCCCAAGGCACAGTGCCTATCAACATATATCTAGTCAAATCTTTGTCGAGTAACCCTGGCACTGTGAGTTCATCAGACTCGCGCGTTGTGGCGACGTTGGGTGCGCCAATCATTGGAACATCTTCGGTCGCCAATGCTGCAACATATTCGGGCGACAGCACTTTTACACTGAACAAGCTACTTTACATGGAATCGAATTCTTATGTATTCTTGTATTTTGAAGGACCAAACAACTGCCGCAGTAGCCCTTTGTCAAACAACAGCGAGCATTGTTTTAGTGGATTTTTTGCGGGATACACTTGAGGTGGTCGAAAGTCAAGATACGAAAATTTTCACTGTAGACAAAACGGCATTGTGATCAGTCAAATGCATGCCGGGCCAGAATACCGACTCGCTTTTGATCAACTGCACGCGCACAACATCACTTTGGCGCAAAAACAAAACTCGATCACAATTGCTCGGCACGCGGCGCGCATCATAACAAATTGCATTTGTGTTTTGTGCTTGTCGGGTATATTTCAACTGACATTCGCGCGCCGCGCGATTATAGTCGTGCCACTTGGTCGTCTTGCATGTGGGTGCAACCGTCGTTGTCAAATCGTATACAACATCTCGAAACGGTCTTCTTTTTAGCGACGACACGAGCTGATCGTGGCCTGTCGTAGCGTCTCGGCGGAAATTCAAATCGCCCAAAATCAAACCTCCTAAATATTGCGGCGGTGCAACGTGATATGGTGAAACCATTGTGGTTTCGGGCGTCATTTCTTGTACGACTTGCCGCAGCGCGTCTACCCGACTTGTCAACGCTTTTTCTCTGTCAAATGGCATGTGCGATGACGCAATCGTGAGAATTCTTTCGATATTGTCGGGACCCACGATCGTCAAGGCTGTGAATACAGTCGCTTTGGTGACCACACCAATCATGCTCTTCATTTTGGACGCGGCATGTGGAATCGCCCATGACTGCACGCGCATGATGTTGAAGTTTGCAACATCAAAGTTTCTGTATATGGCAAGATACACATTGAACCTGGGCATGAGAATTGGCGGCAACCAGTTGCCGAGTAATTGCCATCCATTCACAGGTTCCAAAACTTTGCGATAACTTTTTGGGAGCTTGCGCTCCAATGCGTCGAGCAATTTTGAATGTCGGCCTTCTTCTTGTAGAGATACGACGATCAAATCAGAACCACAATGTGTCAACAACGACCAGCTTTTGTGAGATACGAACTCGGACCAATTTGTATCGGTGCCACTTGTATTGAGCGAAAAACACGTGATGCTCAGTCCAGTAGTTGACTTGTTTTTAGGTGGCGATTTAGGCACGAATTTGCGGGCAACGTTGAAAGTGTCGTGTCGCATGTTGAGTTGTATACTTCGACAAGAGAAATATAAAAGCACGGTCTTTATGTATATAGACAAGGCAGCGCAATGTGTAGCTTTCTTTTCTTTTTGACCCAGCGCCCCGAGGCGCACGATACTGCAACTTTGCAAAAGGCCAACAAGTACATGGCAGCCCGCGGACCGGACGGCACCACTGCATATCAACTCAATGAATTCGTAACGATGCTTCACAATCTTCTCCACATCTCTGGCTCGACGCCCGTCAAGCAGCCCATCGTTGACATGGACAACGAAATAGTCGTGCTGTTCAATGGCGAAATCTACAATTACAACGAATTCGGCAACAAGGTTTACAACAGCGATAGCGAATGCATCATTCCACTTTACAACGAACATGGCTTTGACTTTGTCAAGAAACTCGATGGCGAATTTGCAATTGTTGTGTTCGATCTTCGTCACGGCCACTTGCTCGTGACTTCGGACGCGTTCCTGACAAAGCCATTGTGCATTAGCCGCTCGCCGACAGAGATTGGCATCGCAACGTACAAGTCTGCGCTGCAAGCCGCCGGATTTCAGAATATAGAATGGGTACAACCCAACTCTACGATAGTCTACGATGTGTACAAAGGGTTTGAGATTATTCACTCGTCAGAAGTGTTTACATTTGATTTGCGACAATACAAGACCAACATTGATGATTGGGAAAAAGCATTCGAACAAGCCGTTTGCAAACGCGCAACGCATGGCGTAGGTAAGAACAAAACGTTTGTACTGTTGTCGTCCGGGTACGATTCGGGCGCCATTGCGCTGGCATTGAACCGCAGCGGAATCAAATACGATACGTTTTCTTCTTTCAAAAACGAAGATGTCAAGACGTTAGAAGAGCGACAGCACGTCAATCGCCTCGCGTCGTGCGAAACCGTCTTGCAAGTATCTGAGATCAAAGATGATCAACAAGCCGCTCAGCAAAGCTGGCTCGCGGTCAATGCCGAACCCTTTATATACGAACACGACGATGGTCCTAATCTAAAACTAGCTCTTTTCGAAGACGGCGGGGCGCGCGCGATGAATTACATTTGTAACGAAATGTCCGAGATGGGATATCGCATAGTGCTGTCGGGCTCGGGCGCCGATGAGATCATTTCGGACTATGGCTTTGGTGGAAACAAGATATACTACCATTCCCAATTTGGCGGGAAATTTCCCAAGGATCTAAAGGAAATATTTCCGTGGAAAAAGTTTTACGGTGACACTCAGCGGTCATACCTATTTAAAGACGAGTTTGTGGCGGGCGCTCATGGTATTGAAGGGCGCTACCCCTTTTTGGACCCCCGCGTGGTGCAAGAGTTCCTTTGGCTGCATCAAGATGTCAAAAACATGGAATACAAGAGCTGCATTTACGCATACTTGACAAAGCACAAGTACCCTATCAAGGCGGGCGTCAAGACTGGATTTGCGGTGTAGCAAAACAAAATTCTCTTGTGGGTGTATACTGTGCTACTCTCTTGTAGATGCATGTCAAGTTGGAACTTTCCGCGCCAGAGATCCGCGAACTCGCGGATGAAGTGTCTGGCGTTCAATTCATTGACAATTGCAACATTTTATCGGACAAAGGTTCGCGGGTTGTCGTCACACCGCCGTCGACCGACGAGGAAAAGCTTCTATATTATCGCGTCTCGCGCCGCATGTTGCCACCCTTGATCCAGTATAAATCGCTTCCGCACCCTGCGTTTGCAAATCTGGGCCGCAATTACAACAAGTGCATCAAGGAGCACGAGCGCCCCGGGTTGCTGTTTGAAAGGCTGCCGGGCGCCCATCGAAAATTTAATAAAGCGGGGTACCAAGTCATTGTCATTCCCGCAGGCACGCAAGTATTCAAAGGTACGCGGTACTTTTACGATGCGCTTGACGAAACCAAATTGCCATACATGTGGGTGGGAAACTCGGAATTGGCCATGTTTTATGCCAGCCGCTACAGCGGCGGCTGCATGGTGTTTGAGATCACGCGCCCTATGGAATTATTCGTATTGTCGTACGAAAATTGTAAGCGCTTGCACGCAAAAACAAAATGGGATAGCGTGTCGACGCCAGACGCGCGAAACGCGCTCGAGCTCAAGATGGGGGTCGGCATACCCTTGGCAGAGCAGGCGGAGCGCGTCAAATCGTATTTGAAATCAGACGAGCTATTGATTTATCGTTCGCGACCTCATACGCGCTTTACGTATTGCGCCTCGCCCGAAAAGTCGCGCCTATTTGGCGCAGCTGTAAACGATCACATCTTGGCGACGTTTTTGCGTGAACAGCGCGAGAAGCTTGGCGGGATTCATGGCTGGTTCTCGCCTCAAAACTATTCTCCATTTCACTGCGCGTTGCCCGAGGAGATGTTGGTGTTTACCGGCACCGGGCATTTGTCCACAAACGACAAGCATCCATTGTGGTGGCGCAACTGGCTCGATGCACTGCCGCTAGATGGCAGAGGTCTTCCCAAAGGGGATTTCGATCTAGATCCAAAATACTATTTGGCCAACAGGAACTTTGCAGTCTTGAAGATGGTGACTCGGCATCAAGACTCTGAGCTTACGCAAACGATTTCGAAATCTTTCTCAAGCAAAATCTCGCGAAAGCCGCGATTCATTTCATGGAATGTGTTTGGTTTGCACGCGCCCAACGCTTTGCTGTCGACGCAACAAGTCGCGAATCAATGCGCGAAGCTTTGTAAAATTCGCGGCGCACACGTGGTCGTTCTGCAACGCGTTCCTATTGAGCACAGGGAGCTCTTGCAAAGCGAGTTTTGGCAAAACGGTAGGTATAAACAAATCGCGTGTACAGACGAGCTCGCGGGCAACTGTATGGTGTGCTTTGCCAAGGCGTCCTTGATGGCGAAACTGCAAGCACATGCATTGTCGCAATTTGGAATCGAAATTCATCATCCGGAGTTGGGCAATGTATTTGCGGTCGATGTCATGCAAGACCTGGACACCTATATGGACGGCCATTTTACAATGTCGCCATTGAATGCATTCGTCGCAGCATACAGGGCAAATATAAAAAAGATTGGAGCGCGGATAACTTTATTGTACAGAAAGTCGACTTTGCCACACCCAAGATGCTTGCTTGGCGTTCTTGGTGCCGAGCCCAACATTGCAAAAATTATTGCAAAAAGTCATCGGCCATCTTTGGTAGTCGAAGATGATCCAAAAATCGCGGGCAGCATGGATATGCATGCCCACAGTCACCTTGTCATGCTCGAAAAGGGGTCGCTCGAGGCGCGAGCGCAATACTTGCCATTTGTGAACTCGTATCACTTGCCGTTCGAGGTCAATTTCATCATTTGACAGCTTTTAACGACCACGTATAGAAACCCGAGAATTGAAAGAGCAAGTGCGCGATCAAGAGTTTCACCGCAAGCGAAGCCACGAGGACCCACAGGTGCCAGCCTTTGCTCCCTCGCATGACGGCAAAATACCAAATTGCCAATGTAGGGAGCAGCACCATGATCAAAGTCTCGATAAAGAATTCAAACGGATGATTCCTAGGGTATTTGAAATCGCGAATGATGAACGAAAAGACTAGCATCATTAGAGACAACGCGCCTAGCACGCCAAATGTCAACCAAAGCGTAATGTAATTTAGTTTGTTGAAGAGGTTTGTCGACACAGCCATTCATAGTAGTAGTCTATCCATATATTTTTTCTCAATTGGAAATCCTCAAGACGAAAACAACGTAAACGCGTCCGTGACAACGCGCGACGATGTCAACAATGGTATTTGTGTGTATTTCCGCGCGGCCAGCAAATTCTCCAATTCTTGCACGAGTTGCAAAACAGGATACTTGGCCGATTTCAATTTCAAAATTTGAAGCAGCGACATTGTGAGCGCGCCTGCTGCCGTTCGCGACTCGGCATCTTGTGTGTCGGCGCTCGTCTGGTCGTCGCGACAACCCGAAATACATGTGATCCAGGGGTGAGCCGGGTTCGTAAGCTTTTGCGTAATCCAAGTGCCGGCCGGCCTGTCGTGCACCACCGGCAAGTCCAAAATTGAGCCCGAGTGACACGAATCAAATACGCAAGTGATTTTGGTTTTTGGATTGAAACTCGTAAATATCGAGCTCAATTTGTCATCCACGATGACGCCTGCAACCCTGTAATCGATCGGCACGATGCCCTCGTCTTGCTTGTCTGCTTCGTCTCCGTCCAAGTCTTCGATATGCGTGCCGTGTCCGCTGTAATGAAAGTACACAAAGTCGAGGTTGTCGCGCCAGCTAGAGACACACAGGCCGTACAATAAATCTGTGATGCCCTCTTTGGTCAGCTTTGTCAAATTCTTGGGCATCTCGTCAACCACGATTGTGATCTGATCGTTCGTAAAGCCGCAATTGGCCGTCAGGTACTTGGCCACATTGCGTGCGTCATTGCAGCATCCGTTCAGTTTTGCCAGCGGGTCGAGCGTGTAATTAATTCCCAGCAGGAGAGCGCGTTGCCGTTTTGCTGCCATAGGTTTCGGTAAGTTGTAGTGGGTTGTAGTACATGTATGCAACATTCACTTTGACAAAGTACGACTTTTTCAAACTTTCAACATGCTCAACAAAATTCTCTGACAAGACTATAAATGCCAATTCGTGGTCGTATAAACAATCAGAGAGCCGGAAGTTCGAAATGTGACTTGCAAAACGAACTCGCGGTCAACGGATCTGTCTCGCCCACGCTGCTTCCGGACGGAAGCTTGTGTTTCCCCAGCGCAGGGTCATCTGGAGCAGCTCAGCAACGAGCCACCCGCACGACGAAACAATTGCTTCAAGACGTCTCGACCGAAGTCGTGGTAGCTCACATGTTTCAAGATCCTAAAACGTTATACGACTATGTGGGAAACTTTGTTGCATGTTATGACTACGCTTTGGATAAAGCAAACATACCACCGGACCACGCGTGTCTAGTGTACAAGGGAGGCAACATCCTTGTTGATTATTTTCACCAGCTCCTCGGCGTCGAGATGCAATACGATGGCGGGGCTTCACAAAGAGCTTTTGCGGCACTAACAAAGCGCTCCGACACCGATTTCACCGTCGTTATCCCCGCGGCTATCGAGCAACAAAATCCCGGACTGCGGTCTCAAGTCAATGCCGCCATTCTCGAGGCATTGAGCCAGTTTAGGATCTTTTTGGGCGTTTCGAATCTGCTGTTTCCGTTGCCCACGCAGACCGAGTATGCCCGGCAGGCATCAGCGTACCAAGCGATCCTTGATTCGGATGCGAATGGGTGCAAGTACCGAGTCAAGGAGTTTTCAACAGATTTCCGCAGCGACTTGCTCATCACGCGCGATCCTCGGTACACGAATTGTGAGGTTATTGTCAAATCTGGATCTCTGGGCACCAGCTCATCGACGCTTATTCCTAACAGCAACCAGCCGACATATGTGTCTTTCAACGACACGCTCATGTTTCAGCTTTCGAAAGGTGTGGGTCACTTTGATCTGGCGCGTTTAAAGGCCAGCGTGGTCATGACGGTGTCAGAGAAAGGTGTTGCGACGACGTCGAAATGCCTGTCCGTTCCTGCTGAGCTCATTGACGTCAGCATCTCGCACTTGGACGATAGCAAGCGTTTGAGCGATATTAATGTCCAAAATTGGACGACGGTCGTCGAATATTTTGTGAATGGTAGCAGAGTCCCGGTACTCGTGCCCACATTGGACTACTTGGTTCGTCACGATTTGGACACAATTCTGTTTGAGGATAGCGAGTATCCTTGGGACGACATCAAATACGCAAAGCGCCTAATGAGATTCGTTGTTGGCTCATGTCTTTTGGAATTGTTTGAGGGCAAACCGCCTCCGCCCCGTGCAAATACCGCAAACACCACCAAGCTAAACGACGCAAACAAAAAGAATGGACAGCGCGTCTACAAGCTGCTGTTGAACACGGTACCAGAGATTGGGCAGTGGATGGGTCTAAGTTTCACTGCGCCAGTACAGTCTCAATTTTTCGGAAATGGGGCATTTGCTCACATGATGTCGCGTTTGTTTGATGTCACAAGCAAGTGTGCCAGAACAAAAGATGCGACTCTGCTAGTAAAGTGTCTCGAAATGTTCCAAGAACTGAACACGATTTTTGGAAACTTGCGGATGCTCTTTCATGTTCGTTTCATGGATCAACTTGATCGCTCGTGAATCTGACCCCAATGATCAATACGCAAAATGCTTTCTCAATCAGCAACCCAGCAATCGTCAAAAAGTCCGCCAAGCTTGATGCGTGTCTGCGCGTCAAGGACGAGGCCAAACTCGCCAACTCTCCGTCAATTCTGCAAAAGAGTTCGGAGCTCTTGGAAAAGTCTCTCAACAAAAAAGCAAGCGCAATAGCCAAACTGAAAGCGTTGAAAGAATTCGAGAAAGACCTCGGCAATGCCAAACTCACCAAGGCCGAGATGAAGAGACTTGTTCTTTCGTGCACGGATGAATTCATCGATTTACAAGTGACACAGCGCGACCATGCGATCAAAGTGCTTCGCACATCATTGAGCGCCATGTCAAAAATGATGAATCGCGAGGCAAAACTCAACGCCAGTAAAAAAACGTCAAAATGAAGAACTCGCAGCTTCGCGCGCCAATCGATCTGCTTCTGCATTGAATTTGGCTTCCCATGTTGTACTTTGTGTGTGCGCCCGAACATGTTGAAATTGAACCGGCCTCGCCGACAAGCGTTTTGCCAACTCTTTGATCAAGTCTTGATTCGCGACGGGCGTCTTTTTTGATGTTTTGAAATCATTTTTTATCCACGCCGGCAGCCACTGCGTCGCCGTCTTGACAATCAGCTCCGAATCTGTATAAATGATGAGCTTGCGCTGTTTGTCCGCGTCCAGGGCATCTGCTTGCTTCAAAGCATGTAATACTGCATGCAGCTCGGCGCGATTGTTTGTCGGTGTCACGTTGCTGGGCTCGATCAACTTTTTCGAAACGTTGAATTTACAATCGAATGGCCACACGACTGCAAAGCTCGCCTTGGCGTTCTTTTTGCCATTGTGGATGCAAGAGCCGTCCGTAAAGCATACTAGATCGGTAGTGTTCATGAATATTTGAAGAATTGCATGTTGGCAGACGCCTTTTAGTGCCTCAGCATTTGCAGCGACGACCAGTCGACGCGCATCGACATTGCGGTGCACTCTTTGCCTCGCAGAGAGCACGTCAAGCAGTAATCTTCGCCGAGCACTTTTCTGCACGCGAGGCACAGCGTAAAGTGCACCCGCGCATCCTTATCGTATGGCTGGATGCAAACGTACTCGGCGCGATCGGAGCACAGCTGGCACTGGTAGTCCTCCTCAGCCTGCTCGTTTGGCTGCGCCTTGGTGATCTCCTCCGGGATCTTGTTGTTGTAAAATGGGCGTGTCGCGAACGAGTACTTGACGCCGGCGTGCGCGACGCACAGGCGCTTGCACTTGTCCAGCACGTTGGCGACGCCCTCCTTGTTGGTCATGAGGACCATGGTGTTGTTGGAGCAGTTGCGCACGATGTTCCACACTTCGCCGTAAGGAGAGATCGCTTTGTACAAGCACGCCGAGGGCAGGCCATAGTGGCTGCCATTGATGACCACTACGAGGCCTTGTTCCCGCGCGTGGAGCGTCGCGTTGTCCGCATACGCCGCGATCGAAATTTCAACATCCCGAGTGACGTTGATGAAGCGGGGACCGTTGCGCAAGTAGTCGGCGCACTCTGCGAGCGTTGCAAAAGTAATCTTGCACATGAAGCGCTTGGCGTGCTCGAGGATGACTGTCTTTTTCACATGGGGGCCAAAGGTTTTGTCGAGAATGTCGTGCGCCATCTCCCGCTCATTGCGCTTGAGCTTGCGCGAGCAGATAGAATGGCACGACGTCACGACCGAGCGCGCGTCAAAGTCGACCATGTTGCTGGTGCCTGTGTACTCTCTTGTAGTCTTGAATCGCAGAGAATGTCTGTGTTTTGAGTGTGTGTCCTGCCTTGAAAGTAGTACTGCACATGTCGTACAGTTTTGGATTTTTTCAAAGTCATAGCTACTCCCCCACCGTATCAGGATCTCTTCAGAGTTGTCGGCAAATTTTAATACGATCCCGAGCCTCGTTTGTAAAGCGATACTGACCTCGGTGCTCGTCCAGATACCATTTGTGCCTCGACACACGCACAAACTTGCGTTTCGTCAACGCATCCGAGAACACTTTGTACCCATCGCAGCGTTGGCGATGCAACGCGCCACCCACCAGCTGTCGCCACACCCCTCCAAAAAGCTGACCGGCTTCGCAGCATATGACTCAGAGTTTGAATTTGAATTTGAATTGGAGTTGGAGTTGGAGTGCGCATATGCATTGACGGCATCTTCGCTTGCATTTTGTATCTGATACGCCAGCAAGTGCTTGTCCATTGCATGAAAATCGGTTGAGGACCAGCGAGGCCGCTGTGTTTTGCGCAACCGAAAGGCTGCGAACTGGAGTGTGTACAACGCACGCCGTATCTCATCTACGTCGGGGTAGTGACCGCTACATCAATCCTTGGTCGTCTTAACAGTTCTTGTGCAAACCTGAGTCGCAGAGAATGTCAAGAGCGAAAGAAAATCCCTGAGGGTTTTGTGTCCTGAGGGTTTTTCCCAAAGAAAGCGTCTTGCCGTCTTTGTTGACAACAATCCGGAGG
>JACCDX011387793.1_pt1 | contig 22287 bp, 18 predicted proteins | sample 7449681 | NCBI WGS metagenome assembly JACCDX01 (sample SAMN15323450, study PRJNA562643) | freshwater metagenome | isolation source: river surface water | place: USA:Blue River Watershed | collected 2017-08-18
ACGCAAGTTCTTCCTCGGTTCAAGGGTGCCGACGAAGAGGAAATAGGGATCGCCAGCAAAATCATCCAGTTGCACCGGTTTTGCGCCCGCCGCATCCAGATTTCCAGAAACACCCAGGCCAATGCGAAAAGTCTTTCCCAGGGCGAATGGCATTTCGCGGACGAGATCGGCCTCGGTATGTCGCGAAACCGTGATGACGCAGTCGGCACGTCGTACCGACGGGCCCATCAATGTGGCGTCAAGTAAGCGACCAAGTGGCCGCATGGTGCTGGGAGCATGCCGCCAGACCAAGTCATGAATGGTGACGGCGGTCGGGATCGAGTCTGGCAGCAGCAAAGGCAAGCGGTGCGCCGGCGACCAGAACAGATCCAACCCGGCGCGGTATGCAGCCAACGGGAGCGCGGTCTGAGACCAGACGATTCTTGAGCTGCCGAAAGGCCAATTGGCCGCCACGTGAAGGACGTTGGGCCGCCTCCAGCGGTCGGGAAGGCAGTTGGTATTGGAAAACAATACCCAATCATGCGGGGTGCAGACCAACCGGTCGATCACCTCGCTCGCGTATCGTCCGATCCCAGCTGGTCGCTCCGACACCATGCTGATGTCGATGCCGATCTTGAAGCGTCTGATTGACATGAATGGGCTCCGTACACCTGCGGAGCCTCAGCCCCGATGGGCCGATCGTCGCAACGCAAGCGCGAGGACAGAGAACAGGACGAGTTCCGTGAATACGGTGCAGTAGGCAGCAGCCACAACCCCATGTGACGGGATGAAAACAAGGTTGACCGCGAGGTTGGCACCTGCGGCCGCCAGGGCTGCCAACGCATAGTCGCGCTCCAGATTGAAAGCCAGCGCAGCCTGGGTCAGGACGGCATTGGGCAAGATGAACACTAGTGCCCAGCACAGGATCTGGAGAGACTCGATCGCGGCATCGTAATGCGAACCATAAATCCAGCGAACAAGGCCCGGCGCCGCGAACTCGATGGCGATCGCCATCGCTGCACCAAGGCCCAGGGCGTAGCACGCTGGTACGCTGACTACGCGGGCTGGCAACAGACCCACAGCTGACATGCCCCGAAACCTGCGAAACAGCAAGATGCAGACGGGATTGGCGAGAAGGATGACCGCCTCAATCAACCGATAGGCCACCGCGTAATTTCCCGATTCTTCCTTAGGTACGCCAAGCCAGGCCATCAAGATGAGATCGGAGCGGAAATAGACGGCCGTGGCGAAATCGATGACCACGATGATCAGAGCCGCTCGATACATCGTCCGCTCGAACCGCCAACGCACGGCTGCCAGATGGCGCCCCAAAGGGAACAAGGCCAACGCGACGCCGGCGGCGGCCCACGCCGCTAGGACATGCCAGGGATCACGAAAGCCGGCGAACAGCACGGCGGCAATCGCTCCCGCGCTGACGGTGCGGACGACCACCTGCCAGACACCGTCCTGGATCATGCGTCCCTGCCCTCGCAGGACCGCTGAGACGAGCTGAGTCATCGCCACTCCTGCAACGCAAGCAAGCGTGGCAAGAGCCAGCGACAGGGTCTCGCGGAACCAGACAACTCCGACCGCGCCGCCAAGGCCCGTGACCACGAGCATGTGCCCCAGCGCGAACGACGGGATCCGCTCCGGCCCCATGGACATGCCTGCCGTCGGGCGGGTCACCTCTCGCAGCAAGACTGTCCGGAAACCACCATCCAGAAAGATCAACAGGATCGAGCCAACAGCCATCGCCGTGGCAAACCCGCCAAACCCTTCGGCACCGATCGACCGCGCGACGAACACATTGAGCGCGAACGAGACGATACCGACGTAGATCGTCGCGCCCCACTGGAGCAGGAGTGCCGGGAAGTTCACGAGGCGTCGGCCCGGAGCCGCATGATGACCATGCCGTCCTCCTCGAAGACGACCTCGTAACGCGCGCGCGCAGCGTCCACTGCAGCCAGGAATTCCCTCTCCACGGCAGCGTTTCTGCATCGCCCGTAGATCCAGTCACAGCCACGGTCCGCGACGAACCAGGGGCGCTTAATGTCCAGGACTATCCACTCAGCGCGCACTGGCACGTTGCGGGTCGGCTCCCGATACCCCCAGCGCAGGTACCGCCAAAAGTCGTGGGCCGTTCGGTTTGACCAATCCACGGACTGGATGGGCGCATCGACGCCCAAGGGGAAGGGAACGACGATTCTCCGGTGCGACACGCCTGCGCTGTTGACCGTGTTCTGTACCGCCACGGAGACCCTAGGATCGGCAGGCACGTACAAATCGATCATGCGCGAGAACCGCGCATCTCGTGAATCAGGCACATAGGCCGTCCAACTGTAAGACCAGACTTTTTCCGACCAGAACAGCCGGGAGATCGGCGAGGAGGACAAGGCCCAATGGCCACCGAGCAGCACCAGCAGCACGGCCGTGGTGAAGAGACGAGCCGGCGCACGGACGCTCACGCGTTGGACGCGGATCCTGTGCAGGAACCACAGCACGATCGCACGTGCGGCAGGAAGACCCTTGGCGAACGCGACGATGGCAGGCACGATCACGCCAGCGGTGTAGTGGTTGGAAAACGTGTAGTAGTTATCGAGCCGCGAAAGCAGCGCGATCAGGAGCAAGGGGGCGGCCACTATCAGGGGCGAGGGTGCGAGCAATGGTATGAATGCGAGCAATCCGAAAATGACGCCGAGGTAAAGCAATTTTCCCGGGGTGCCGAGGATGTCCGCCAGGATCTCGAGCGGCCGGGTCAGGAGCGACAAGGCGATATCGGCAAGCCCCGCCCCCAACCACGAGAAGGCCGTCGACTCGATACCGACTCCGCCCTGGACTTCGTTCGAGAAGAAGGGCATGACCGCCTTGACCATGAAAACGAACGCGGCAAGCCCTCCGGCGGCAAGACCCGACCCCAGCACGCAGAGTTGCCGCCCATAACCGTGCCCCCGCGACCTCACCGCCAGCCACAGCAGATAAAGGCCACAAGCCGACGTCTGCAGCGCGAAAGGCTCCTTGACGAGAGTCAGGGCTGCAGCCGCAAGTGCTGCCCATGCATAGGCGCGACGCTCGCAGGCGACGAAGAAAGCGGCCAGGAGCGGAACGGCGAGGTGGTCGAAGTGAAAGTCGAACAGCGCGTTGGCCCAGAGCGGGTAGTACAAGGCCATCGCCAACCCGGCCCACAGGCCAAACGCCCGCCAGATGGTGGACACACCCCAGATCAAGGCCCCCGCCTGCGCCACCACCAGGACCACCGGGGCCAAGGCGGGGCTCATTGACCGGTAAGCGCCCCCCCAGATGAGCATGAGGGGCTGGACATGCCCGAAAAAGGCCCGCTGCCACTCTTCGCCTACGCTCGTGAAGTTGGCCATGAAGAAGCCGAGGTCCGCTACATTGCTGGTCATCGCCAAGTAGCGAAGCGCGCTCATCGAGCACAGGATGACGAGGAGGAGCACCACCCCCGTCCGTCGGACCGTGGCCGGGTTCGGAAATGTCAATTCATTCATTCAGCGATGGCTCATAGGCAGCGCTTGCGCCGCAAAGCGGGAACTCCAGCCGCTCGCTAACTTCCACACCAGACAAGCCAGGGCACACAGCCAGAAAGCCATGACAACATTGGCCAACGCTGCAGCATAAGCAGACATTCCACCTGCGAGTAGCGCGGCAGTCACGGTCGTTCCCGCCATTCCGCCGCAGACGTAGATGGAACTAAGATTACCGAACACGCGGTTCGCCAACGAGGGGTATCGGACCGCCAAACTCCGCTTCAGTAGGGCGAGGAGCGTGGGCCAAACAAGCAGGACAGGCACAACATGACCAAGGGTCTCTGGGGTGCGGAATCCGAGCGCTTCCAGCAACAGCAACACCGATCCCCAAACCAGCAGCAAGCGAACCCAGCGCCAATTCGGTGCGCGAGCAACTAGCGCCAGGGGATGGGCCGCCCACGGCAACAACGAAGCGCCCAACGCCATCCACAAAAGCCAAAACTCGGGCTCGGCGACAGAAGAAGCTAGCCTCAGCAGCGTGAGAGGCAAAAAGTACAACAGTACATCTGCCGCTCCGACATGTGCGAAAAGAGTGAAGAGTTCTGTACGCGTCAATTCGCGCAGCGGCGGCGCCAGCGCAACCCAAAACGCCACTAAGCACGCCAAGAACCACACGCCGAATGGAGGTAAACGGCTAGACCCCGCAATCCAAGCGCTGCGGCCAAAAGCCTCCCATCGAGTCGTATCCGCCCGCCAGCGGAGGGCATTGGATATCGACGAGAACGTGGTCAACAGCACAGCACCGATCAAAACCGATTGCTCAGCAGACTCCCAGCCGCCCGATACGGAAAGGCCGAGACCGCACCAAGCTAGCGTCGGCGCAACCAGGTTCAGTCCCTCACGATGCTCGCTCAACGCAACCTGAAGGCGCGCAGCCATGGCATCAACACCACGCGTCACGAAAGCGAGCGTACGTCGTCGCCACGGGCTCAGTACACCGTCCCTCACCATACGCCAAGAACGCACCCACAACAGCAGGCCCCCGAGGGCAATTACGATGCCAACGACTGCGATGCCTCGGTTACCGACACGCCCGACTAATGCGGCAGCCTGCGACTCTCGATGGACGGACAGGCGCTCAGGCAGCACAGCCGGGTCCCGACCCGACAAACGCCACTCTTTGACCCGGAACGCCCCGCCCAATGAGTTGCTCAACGCGACGTGGAATCGCCCTTCCGAGACCGTGACGCTGGGGTAATCCACCCATGCAGGCCCCTTGAGCAATCGATCCCACGCAGCCGGGGTCATACGAGGTTCATAGGTAGCGCCGTTGATCTCCACGGCGAGTTCCCGGGACGCCAGATCGGCTACAGATGGGCCGGACATAAATGCGTGATGGGTTTGTAGATTTGCCGTTGCCCCCGGCGGCAAGGCCCCCTCGGCGATCCGCCATGTAATTCGGTCGATCTTCGCGTCGTTGGGAAACGCGTCGAACGCCTTTGCCGCCGAGGAAATCACTGACGTGCCAGAGCCCCCCACTGGACAGACACGAGCGGTGGCCGTGTGTTGGCCCCCCTCGAGATCGACCTCCAACCAGCACGACCTACGGGGCCGGGTCGTCAGGCGGTAGTCCACGCGGACCGCCGCGAGTCCGGCCTTCGTTACCCCGGGGGTTAGAGCGACTGAGATTGCCTCCAAGCGACTCAATCGATTGGCTGAGAGATCGACAGCTTGGTTACCCACCCAGTACCATCCCGCCTGAGGCAACTCGACGCCTCGGGCAGGCGGGATTTTTTGTACTGAGAACAACGCCAATTCAGTCAGAGACAGGCTTTCAGCGTTGTGGCGGCGACCCAATCTCACCGCGACTGACTTAAGGACGCGGCCAGCATGTACCCTCAGATCAACAGCCTTACCCAGAGGCACATGGGCGCTTGAAACTGTCCCGTCAGCGAATCTGAACGTCAACAACGCCGCCGGAAGGTACTGTTGCGAGTGCCCCTCTCCAACGGCAACGAAATAGGTGTCGCGCGGAAGCGGGGTCTGGATACGCCACGTCAACTCCGCGCTCTCTTGCCCCTGCAACTCGAGCGCCTTCCTGGTGAGCGCAAGTCGACTTACCGATCCATCGTTGACACTGACCCCCAAGCCCGCGATCAAGTTTCGGAGCGCGAGCGAGTCGCTGGCCCCGCTAACAGTCGCGTGCGAGACGAGTGGTGCCAGTTCCCGGAGCGGCAGAGTCGCAATCGCGACCGGCCACTCCACGACACCTTGGGTGCCTTGTAGCGGCGGACTGAAAGCCCCTCCCCAAGCACGTAGTTGTCTCTGACTGGTCACCACCCACGCGGGCAGAACGTCAGGCGTATAGCTGACCAACTCTGCACTGTGAAACCGAGCGCCACAGCTTCTGTCATCAACGCGAACTTCTCCGCCCACCAGGCTCGCACTCAGTAGTTGGGATTGACGTACTTCGGCCAGAGGAATGTGCAGTTCCCACTGCTCGCTCTGGATCCGGCTCACCACAAGTGTCGAACTACGTTGCGTGGACCCAGGTTGGGCGTAGCCGACAGTCATCCAGCCAACCGGCTTGTCACCATCCGCAACAATCTCGTCTGCTCTTGAAAATGCAATGATTTCGACCAGCTTTAGGGGTTGGCCGACTTCAATTGAACGCCACTGCTGGTCTCGAAGGGCGCGTACGTCGATCCTGATGCGATCAGCTCGGTTAGAGCCATTCATACGCGTAGCCGGCAATTGGTCCCAGCCGATGACATCCGTAGGTCGTCCGCCGACGCGTCGACTGAACCGAAGATTAAGCCGGTCTATCCTGGGGTCGACATCGAATTCGATGTACTGCGCTCCAACAAGATCTACATCCACGAGGCGCTTGTAGACCGAACGGGAACCATCCTTCGCGAACTGCCAGTCTGTCGTTCGATGGATGCCGCTCTCGCGCTCAAGCAAGTAACCCGAGTTGGCCGCCACGATCCGTGCGGACCTAAGGTCATGGAAGACCTTGCGCTCTGCGCCGAAGACGCCAAGAAGCTTGGTAACAGCCGGATCTCCTGAAACTTCTCCCGCTTCGACGGGCTGCGGGCGTAGCTGTACCTCGCTGAAAAACGTGCAGCTCTGGCCATCCAGCGCCGAAAACCGAAGGGCAATCGCATCGAACGCGATAGCGTTTGACGGCGCGGCTAAGCTAGCAATACCGTACCTCGCACCGGGAGCGCTCGAAGGCGTACCAAAGCGGACAACATTCCCCTGCATAGTCATGGGAAGCCGGATCCTCTCGAAGACCCGCGTCCCACCGCTGCGCGACGTGTCGACACGCCCTTCTAGTTTGACCCACTCTCCGGGCACCAAACGCTTCTCGCCTGCTAGTAGCGTCGCTGGAAGAGCGGATTCAGAAAACGTCGATCCATGAACTGCTGCTGAAGAATCGGCAGCATGACTCCAAGTCGTGGCTAGAGCTACCAGCGAGAGGAACGGGGCTATCTGCCTCAGGCTCCTAGGCCACAGCAATTTCAACCATGACTTGAAGGGCAAGCGCTTCATACAGCGGCCGCCGACTGATCGCTCATGGAAATGAGAAGATTGTTCCTAATAGATGTGATTGCGCTCGCAGGTGACTCCGAGTTCAAGTTCGGATTCAAGGCGGAAATACGCGCCACGGCATGACCTGCAAAGGATTTGCGTTCGTCAAAGTTCGACAATCAAGCACCTCTATCGCACTTGGGCTTGACGATAAATATTTGATAGGGGCCCGCAGTTGCACCAATTGCTACGCACCCGTCTTGAATCAAGGATTGAGCCACGCGCACTTGGCTTCTAAACGCCTGCAATTCGGAGACTTCAGGGATCACGTTCTCCGACCAAAATATCGCGGTGATGCCATGATCTCGAAGCTGTGAATGGAAATCTCGAGCCACGGCCTTCGCATCCGCATCAGAACCGGCGGCACTCAGCAAGTACTCAAATTCACGAGCAACTTCGTTATTACCCGCAACAATTTGCACACCATTCTGCCAGTACAGCGGCGTCATGCCCGTGAAATATCCCCCCTCCACTTTGTAGCGCGTCCCGAGAGTGGTCTCGAAAAACGGCAATGGAATGATCCGGTGATTTGGTCCGATTGCCTGCTTAACCGAGTCAGGATTTCGGAAAAAACTCGGTACGGCACCCAACTGCTGATACGGATCTGTCACTTTGCTAGCGAACAGCCCTCCGGAAAGTGCGGGCCAAGAAATGGCGATGCATATCGAGAAGAAAATCCACGAGAACTCACGCCTTCGGACCGTAGTAGCTACGAGAGGGACCATCAACGCCAAGACAAAACCCAAAAGAAAGCCAAGTTTTTCAAAGGAATCCCGATAACCCAACCCAACAACAAGACGATCCAAGCCGTCCCAAAAGGTGAACGTCGCATCGCTCTTAAACATCAGAAAAACGAGTGCTACAAGCGCAAATAGAACCCCAACTTGTATCCGCCGGCGACGCTCGTCAGCAATTGCGAGTACACCCGCGATCAAAACCGCCACCACAATCATCGAAATTGGCCTAATGCCGACCAGCCAATCGGCAGACGGCACTACGCGGCGATTGTGCCCTGTCCAAAAAGGATTGATCGCAAGCCAGTTGAGCGCGTTCGCTTCTTGCGCGATAGCACGCCTCATCTCGGACACGCTGCCCGCCGATAGGTTATTCGACGAAACCGCAATCTGGCTATCTAGGGAGAGGAAAAAGGGCACACACCAAAACAAAGAAACAGAAATTGCACCGAATATGACCGCAATGCATCGCCGGAGGCATACAGACATCGACTGCTGCTCTACAAGAAGCCACCCGAAATAAATTGCACCGAGTTGGGCCGAAGCCAGAAATACCGGGTTCGATGACTGGGTAATCAGAAAAAAAACGAAGAGAAACCCTAGGAATGCAACGCGCCCGCCCGTTCTGAAATAGTCCGAAACCATCCAACAAAGGAGAGGAAAAAGGGCGTAAACAAACACTCCTAGATTGAGGCGCTGCCAGAAAGAGCTAATGGCGAATGGATTGAAGAAATAAATGAGGACAGCCGACAAGCCAAGAGGCATAGAGGATCGGCTCAGTCCTGCCACCGACTGAGTGATCGACAAGATAGCCCAGGCACCCGCAGCAAGCAATGCGGTAAATATAATTTTTTGTATTAATTCTACCGAAAACCCAAGAAAAAAAAGCAGCGAAATGAAGCCTTGATACCCGACCTGCATGATCTGCCGCGGATTACTAAACTCGGGGTAATTCCAGTCTGCAACAGTTCGTGTATACCGCGCGAGGATTTCAGCCGAGTGAGATAATGGGAAAAACAGGTCGGAGAACAGAAAAAGACGCCCAGGCGGAATGTTCACCCATATCACCCATGCTGCCAAACCCAACGCGAAAAGCCACTTCCGACTGCCCGCATTGCCTGAATCTTGAGTAGGAAACATCCGAATCGCAAGGCGCTAAACGGCCCGCGCTACAGCGAGAAAATACAGGCGGATTGAGTCGATGACTCGGTCAACCTGCACATCGTTCATGTGCGGACCGATTGGCAAACTCAATACAATATCTGCTAGGCGTTCAGCGACGGGCAGCGAGGCACCGGCGAGATTCAGATGCTTGAGCGCAGTCTGCTTATGCGGGGGAATCGGGTAATGGATCAGAGTATTAACGCCGTGGTCGCCCAAGTACTTCTGGAGCGCCCCTCGTCCATCGGTCTTGACGACGAACAGGTGCCAAACAGGTTCTGCCCAATTCTTGACCACCGGCAACTCCAAGGGCAGACCTGCGAGCCCCTCTATGTAGCGTCGAGCTATCAGTCGGCGGCGGTCATTCCACTGGTCAAGCACGGACAGTTTCACCGAAAGTACCGCCGCCTGGATAGGATCGAGCCTTGAGTTATAGCCAACCAGCGAATTCATGTACTTCTGCTCCGAGCCGTAGTTGCGAAGTATGCGGATCCGTCTAGCTATCTCCGGGTCACTAGTGGTGACTGCGCCACCGTCCCCCATGGCACCGAGGTTCTTGCCCGGGTAGAAACTCCATGCAACGGCATGACCATGCGAGCCGATTCGTCGGCCCTTGTACAAAGCGCCATGACACTGCGCCGCATCTTCTAGGACCATCAAACCTCGCGCGTCAGCGAATTCAAGAATCGGGTCTAGATCGCACGGTTGCCCATACAAATGAACGGGAATAATCGCCTTGGTCTTGGACGTGACCGCCGCCGCGATGCACTCTGGAGAGAGATTGAAGGTGCCAGGATCCACTTCGACCGGGATGGGTACGGCCCCGACCTGCAACACGGCCAGCCAAGTGGCAATGAATGTATGCGAGGGGACGATGACCTCGTCGCCCGGTCCGATGTCGAGCGCCCGAAGCGCAAGGTGCAGGCTGTCAAGACCATTCGCCGTCGCAACGGCGTGCTTCGCGCCGCAGTACTCGGCAAAGGCCTGCTCGAAACGCTGTACCTCATCACCGAGGATGTACATGCCACTGGCAAGCACGCGCTGGACCGCGCCGTCGATTTGCTCCTGCAGCGATTTGTAGCCTGCCGCCAGATCAAGAAAAGGAACGTTCACGACTGGATACCCTTTGCCTCAAGAAACTCTGTGTAATCACGAAAATAATCAGCCTCGTCGTACACATTGGAGGCGAGAACCAGGCAGACGGAACCGGACGAGAAGTTGTTCAACTCGCGCCAGATCATCGGGCACACGTAGAGGCCCGCGTACGGCCGGTTGAGGTGAAAAGTACGCTTCTCGTGTCCGTCGTCCAGCAAGACGTCGAAACTGCCAGAGACTGCGATGATCAACTGGTGCAAGGCACGGTGGGCATGACCACCTCGCTCGGCCCCGCCCGGCACGTCGTATAAGTAATAGACACGCCGAAGGTCGAAGGGGACATGGCGTCCGCCTTCGGCAAAGGTCAGGTTTCCGCGCGCGTCAGTGATTTTCGGTAGATCAATGATCCGACACCGATTGATTTCCAATCTTTTGCTCCTTGAGTTGCGCGGGCTGGCCAATAGCCAGCATTCCCGCCGGCACATCGCGAGTCACGATTGCCCCAGCCGCAACAAGTGCGCCTTTGCCGATCGTAATGCCAGGAAGAATCACCGCTCCCGCGCCGATTACCGCGCCCTTGCCTACGCACGTCCGCATGACGGTATACCCGGTCGAGTTTCCGCTGACGGGATATTTATCATTTGAAAATGTGACATTAGGGCCGACAAAAACATCATCCTCAAGAACGATACCATCCCACAAATAGACTCCGTTTTTGATGGTAACATTATCCCCAATCATAACATCGTTCTCGACAAAGCAGCCCGCGCATATATTACAATTTCGCCCTATGCGCGCCCGAGGCAAAACAACGCAATACTGCCATATCCTAGTCCCCTCCCCCACCAAAACGGATTGAACATCAGAAAGTGGATGGATTCCGGCCCCCGTGCCGGACACGCTTCGCGCACGCTCAGCCATGCTCGATCTCCACCAGCACCTCGTTTGCGCAACCAAGTAATACGCACTTGCCAATGTAGGCGAGAAGGACGGCAGACTTGAGGAGTTGCAGGTGACCAATATAATTGAACAAAATCCGAAGCCGAGTCCTCATGAAATCCCAGCGGGTATTGATTTCGCTCACCCGCACCTGGAAACCCTTGTCGGATGGGAAAAGTCCGTCAAAAAACAGTTGGGCGGATCGCGCCGTAAACAAGTTTTTGTGTCCATACAAAAACTCTTCCAGACATACGCCGGCCTTGGCCAAAAAAACTTTCGCACAAGGCATGACGAAAAAGCAGCGCGTACCACCCGCCACGAACTCTCGAACTCCCGCCATCATGGCCTTTAAGTCTTCGGTCGGAATGTGCTCAAATGAATGATTGGAAAACAAGGCAACAGCGCCGTTGAGCCGAATATCCTCGATAAGCTGTCCAGCCTCCACAAAATGTGGGTAATTTTCGTTGAACCGGTACACATCGACAGCAATACCGGTGAAACCAAAGCGCGAGAAGGCGACCGAAAAATTACAGTTTCCGGCCCCGATATCATAAACGCGACCTGTCCCTTCTTTTAGTCTTGAAACTATTCCTTTGACACGGGAAAGAACCGCCTCTGGCACATCAACGTTGGCGATATTTCTTTTTAAATGGTCTTGCCCGAGCCCCGTATCGGACAAGGACTCATCAACGCCAATATGACCGCAATCTTCGCAGTAAGTATAATTAAACTTCCCATACTTCTCCTCAAAAGGCAGATTGTTTTTATAAAACTTCTGCCGATTACCATTACAAACCACACACTGCATATTACCTCCAACGCCCCAATATATAATATCAGACCAAGCGGCTGCTCGGGGCCGACTAAATGGAAATTTCCTCAAAAGCCGCCTGCATTCTTGACTGCCAAGTCCAGACATTCCTAATCATGTGATAGGCGTTTCGCCCCAACTCGGCATGATAGTCGTGCTCAGTGAGTAACCGGACCACTTCCTCAGCGAATCGCTCCTTGGAAAAACACTCAACCTTAGCCATACCGACCGGATAGTATTCCCGTAAAGAAGGCAAATCGAAAGAAACACCTGGCAAACCAAATGCCATGCCCTCTGCCGCCGCCATTCCTCCACTGTCATAGGTTGCCGGATGCAGCACCAACCGCGAGGCTGAATAAATCGCCCACTTTTCCTCGCCATCAACGAATCCGAGAAGGTCAACGCTATGCTGCAGCCCGAGCTCCGCGATTTTGGCTTCACACTCGGCACGCAAGGGCCCGTCCCCAATCAGCGCCAAGCGCGATCCGGGCCGGAGACGAGCGACGAGGCTCCAGATGTCGAGAAGGTGCAGGACTCCCTTCTGGTAGTGCAAGCGCCCTACAAAAACGCCGTCATACTGCCCCCGCCGGGTGACGCCATTCGCCTTCTGGCTCTGGATGAACGCATCGATCCGATCCACCGGCACGCCGCCATACACCACCCCGATCCGGTCCGGAGCGTCTTTCCAGCGGCGCAGCGCCGTGGCCTTCTCGTCTGGCGAGGTGACGAAGAGAAAATCGGCAAAGGCCTTTGCATACCGCAGCGCGAATAGCTGCATTCCCCAGTAGACCAGCCCTCGGAGCCGCCGGAGGCCTTTGTAGGGCGAATCCGCTCGGAAGGGGGCAGGCGCAAAAAGATAGAACCCCGCGATGAACCGAGCGGCGCGGAACGTACGCTTCAACAAGACCCCGGCGAGCAGATCGGGAAGAAAATCAGAGGCTGAATAGATCAGGTCCGGGGTGACATCGAGTCGGAAGGACTTCAGTGCCGCCTTGAACGCCTGCAGCCTACGCCACATGTGCCCTGCGAGTTGTCGGATGCCGACCTCGGTTGCCGCCGGGAACGCCTCGCCCACGGTGACGATGCGGACGTCACGCGCCAACCCGTCTTGCTCCAGAAACCGGACCACCTCCGGAGATGCGAACACCACGACATCATGGGTCCGCAGGAGATATCGGACCATATAAAGCAGTATCTTATCGCCACCGCTGATCTCGTTGCCCAGGTTGTAGATGGACGCCAGCAATGCCACCGGCCTGGAAGTGGGGAGGTTTTCAGTGGTCAACAAAACATTCCCCGTTCGATTTGGAGAAAAATTTCACAGCAGACGCCCTGATATCGTCCTTGGACACTTGCCCGCGGTCGCCCTCCCAACCTTCCAGCGCCGCCACGACATTGGTCAGCGGTGGCGCAATCAGATGAATGCCTCTTCTCCGGTCATCAGGGATTTCCAGCGGCTCCGCACCGCCGAAATAAGTGCTGCGGTTGTAGATCAGCACGGGTGTCCCGCATGACAACGATTCGATGGCCGTGCGGCCTAGGTAATCCCTGTCGGCTGGCGCGAAAATCAGAAGATCGGCTTCCGAGTAAAAATCGGCCAACCCGTTGTTGTCGACCCCACGCAAGCGCAGTCGGATGTTGTCGAGCGACGCGGTGGCTCGATCGAACCCGTCGGCCATCGGCCCGTCGCCGATGACGATGAACTCCCAGCCCGCCGGTCGCCCAGAGATCAACTCGAGCAGGTTGTCGATCCCCTTTTCTTGCGAGAACCGCCCCACGAACAGCGCCGTCCTGGCACCCGCTCGCCGGCTGGGACCGGTCGGCAGACAAGCCGGCGAGCGAGGGAAGAACCGCTGCTCTTGATCGATCCACAGGTCAAATGCCTTGGCACCGCGCACACCAGCTACGGCCTGAAGGTCCTCAAGTGCGCTCTTGGACAAGCAGTAGAAACGATCGACGCCGCGTGCGAACAGGGACACCACGCGTGAAATCGACGGGCGCTCGGCGAACCTGTAAATAGTCAGCAGCACGCACTCCAGTTCCAAGCGAGGAACGAGCAATTTGGCAAGTCGTCCCGCGACCAAAGCGCTCAATCCGAGCGCGACAACCCGCTTGGGCCTGAAAATCGAGAAGAGGCTGGCGCACAAGAGAGCGAACGCCAGCCCGGACGCCAAGTACGCCAGTTGCATGACGGGGTGGCGCTCGAACCTGTAGAAGAAACTGCCACGGGGCCAGGGCAGGCGCACCACGGTCAGCCCGGCGCGGCGGACATAAAGCGGCGCCGATCGATTGTTGGTCAAGGGGATATAGGTCAACACCAGGACAGAGTAGCCGGCCTGGAGATACAGATCCACCAAATCATCCGTAAAGGTCTCGGCCCCCCCCAGGTTGGGGGAGTAGAAGGGGGTGAGGACGATGATTCTTGGCTTGCTTTTCAATCGAATGCTCCGGACGATTCTGCTTGGGTCTTCACGCCACCCGACTCGACAACCGGCGCGATGCCAACGCCGCAGCAGGGGAGGACAAGTCCGCTAGCTGGCTTTCCGCAGCCTGGAAAAAAGGAAGGCAAACCCGACAAGGAATCGCAGGAAGTACATGCCCGCCGCAAGATCCGGTCGAGAGACCAGCTTGCGCCACTTGCCGGCTTCCGTGAACACGCCCCAGAAGCGATAGACAAGCCCGAATTGCCGCTTGATGTCGGGATCGTCCCGGCCCCACTTTTTGATGTAGCCGTCAAACCCGATGCTGTAGTAGATCTTTTTGCGAAGATATGGCCGGACCTGAAACTCGGCCTCGTTGTGATAGATGCCGGAATAGTTCGCCGAGTGAATGACGCCCCGGTCTTCCACGAACTTCTTCATGGGCCACTGAGCCGGTTGCGGCGAGGTGCTTGTCCGCGGCAGCAAGGCTATCGCGCCCCGCGCACGCATTAACTTATCGATGTCCCAGTCCTCACCACTTCCCTTGACGAACAACGGCTCGTCAAATCCGCCGACATCAGCAAAGGTCTGCCGATGGAAGAACCTGGCTCCGTCAATGGCGGTGCCGTCGTAGAAGCCCCGCTCGAAGCGCCGCACCCGGCTGAAATAGTTCTGCCCCAAGACGATCTCGGGGACATGCAGGGCCACCGCATGGGTCTGGCGGATGAATTGGACGCAGTCCTCGAGGAGCGTGGGGGACAGCACCATGTCGGCGTCGACGTAGATGACGTATTCGCCGCTCGACTTTTCGATCATCCCGTAATTGCGCTGGGCCGACCGCTCGGGGCCCTTGTCAAACACCTTGTCGGTGAATGTCCGCGCGATCTCTACCGTGCGATCGGTGGAGGCGTTGTCCACAACGATGACTTCCGTGCGCGGCCACGACTGACACGCAATACTTTCAAGACAGGCTCTGATATTTTTTTCCTCGTTCTTCGTCGTGATGACGACGGAGACGAGGGGCTGGTCTGGGCTCATGGGGGCTCTCGAGAATCGGGACACGTCAACGGAGTCGGCTGACCAGGTTCCTGGTCAGCAGCCCCTGAATGAATCGAATGCCGTACCACCAGTGGGTGGCCAACGTATAAGGCACTGCCATGGTGGCAACCGCCCAGGACTCATGACGGCGAATGTCGAGCCAGGCCCTGGCCAGAGCCGCAGCATAGATGGCCCAACCAACCAGAAAGACGGAGGCGGTCGATCGCGATACCAGCGCCGCAAGGACGCTAGCGAGGGTGAAAAGCGCGAAGGCAGAGGGGATGAAGTACATCACCCGAAGCGAGGTCGCCGGATAGCGCTTAGCAAAATACCCGCGGTGGATCCCGTAGCCGCCGACTTGCTTGAGGTGATTGCGCAGCCCGGACCGACGGTGATGCCACACCCTCATCTCGGGCACATAGAGGATCTTTTTGCCGGTCTTCTGCACGAGATCAAGGCACAGCTTGGTGTCCTCACCCGGCCAGTAGGGCGAATTGAAACCACCGATGTCCAAGAACGCCGCCCGACGTACCATCAGGTTGACCGAAGGCCAATCATCGACGGGCTTGACGTCGCCGATCGACACGTAGCGCTCCGGTACACCGCCGGAATATTTGCTGAGGAACACCGCGCCCGACACCTTCTGCCAGAACGTGTCATGGCCTGGCGTGATGGCGGGCCCGCCGAGGCCGACGACCGACTCGTCTTGGAAGTATTTGGCGGCGACGTCCAGCAGATCGGCCTCCGGGTAGGAGTCGTCGTCCAGGAATACCAGGATGTCCCCCAGCGCGAGTTCCGCACCCATGTCCCGCTTCTTCGCCGGGCCGACCCGCCCCGAGGCGACGATACGGATCCGGTCGTCGTTCCACTCGTCCGCATCGGCCTCGTTGGGGAGGATGATCAACTCCCAATCATCGCGCGCAAAGGCTTGGATGTGAGGCACCGTCTCGCGGACGTAATCGTTGATCGCCTTGACGGGGATGATGATCGAGAACCGCTTCATTGGCAGAAACCTTGGTGGTCGAAGCTACGCCGAGCGCGGGAGATGAACCAGTATCCGAGCGGGCGGATGTTGTAGCTGTTCTGGTCCTTCCACAAATGCGCCGCATGGGCAAGGGCGGCGCACAGCAGGGGCCACCCGAGCCCCGGCTCGAGCAACCAACCCGAAAGTACCATCGCCAGCGACAGCTCCCATGCGTGCAGTGGCACAAACACCCTCCCGTTCAGCTTGAAATAGCTGCCGGTGAAGATCAGACCTAGGCTCAGCGGCGCCCGGGTCTTGGCGAGATAGACGGCAAGGTCGAACAGGTGGTCGGCATCGATCATCCAACCAGCCAGCAATGCAGCAAACAGGCAGGCCGAGTCGCCCGTCAGCGTCCATCCAATGGCGCCGATGACGAGCGATGCCGGCAAATGCTCAACCAGCGCCTTCATCTCAGCTATGCGCACTGACTGGACGCCCAGCCTTCGCCCCCTCGTGACGAGTCAGGTTGAAAATGTGCTGGCGCACACGACGGATCGCCCGTACGCCGTATGTGAATAGGAATTGCCAATCACGTTTCCGGAAAGTCAGCAGGAACCGGAGTTGCCGGAGGATGAACAGCGGGTGGAATGCGATGGAATACATCTCACGCACCGCCTTGTAGTACTGGTCATGCGGGATTGGCGTCTTCACGATGAGCTTGCTCATGTCGAAGTCGTCATAGTCGTCGGTCAGCAGGACGCCTTCACGAATGCACTCTTGGTGATAAGGCGTGTAGTCGAGGGGCGTGCAGAGGGTCACCTGCAGCGTCCGCGCCAGGCCGCTGATCATCAAGCGCTTGACCTCGGCCACGGTATTGTCCAACTGCTGCTGGGTCTGCCAGTAGTAGCCCACCATGATCGTCAGGTGCGGGTGGAGGCCGTACTTGGTCATCCACTTGAGACAGTTCTCGACGTGCTGGAGTTGGTAGCCCTTGTTGAGGCGTTCCAGCGTTTCGTTGTCGGCAGCTTCGTAACCCAGCAACACGAAGCGGAAGTTCGCCTTCCCCATCAGCTTGATGGTGTCCTCGTCGAGATACTCGAAACGCGTGTTGATGCCGAAATAGCACCCTTTCTTGTGGAGGCCTCGATCAATGATCCCCTGCGCAAACTCTCGCGCCTCCTTGCCTCGGTACCAGACGCCCGAGTCATCGAAGATCTCCTTGACTCCGTGCTCGTTGATGAGCCTTTCATACTCATCTAGACTGCGCTCGACCGACATCATGGAGAACGTCAGATCAGGGCCGTTGTACCGGCAGAAGGTGCACTTTCCGAACATGCAGTCACGGATCACACTGCTGGCGTAGGTGCCCGGGGTCTGCAGGTAGTTGCCGTTCTCGTAGGCGTAATTCTTCCACTGCACCAGGTCCCGATCGACCAGCGGCGTCCGGTCGAGCGGCTCCACCTGGCGGAAGTTGCCGGTCGACCGGAACTCTGCGCCTCGCATACGGATGACAAGGCCCTCCAGGTTGCAAGTCAGGCGCCAGCTGGCGTTGTCGGCCATGAACGGCACCAGACGGGACAACATGAAGTCCACGTGGTTGCTGCGAAGCACGATATCGGTGGCGCTGTTCTGCAGCGTCTCCTCGGGCTTCCGCATCGAGTGATAGCCCGTCATGATGACGACGACCCCAGGCAACCGCTCCTTCAACAGGTTGATGGTTTTCCAGTAGAACTTCATCACGGGCGTGGTGCTCTCAAAGACCACCACGTCCGGAGCCCACACCACAAGGTCCTGTAGCCAATCGTCAAACGATTTCAACTGGGCGTTTCCGTCATCCCAGAGAACCGAATGACCCAGGTCTCGCAGCCAAGTCGCCGCTTGCGCATGCGTGACGGGCAGCAGGTAGGTCGGCTCCTTGAAGTACTGCACGTTCCGATTCTGGGAAACCATGGCCTTCTGACCCTGCTGGTTCACGATCGGCGGATAGGAAATCGCGACTTTCATGGAAATGATCCTAGAAAAAGACTTCAGTAAAAAGATTGTCGCCAGGGACTCCCTGCTCCCGCAGGATCTCGAATGCGTCAATGATCATGTTCCGGTTGCCACAGAGGTAAACGACGGAATCGGGGCTGACCGGGGATTTCCGGAGATAGTCCGTGACGCGCATGGCTTCATGGCCCGGCCCCCCCTTGGAGATGCACGGGATGTAGCTTCCGCTGGGGTAATCGGCGGCGCCGTACTGCTCTTCGACATGACGGACGCCGTGGACAACTTTGTAGTTGAGTCCCGGATAGGTCGCTGCGTAGGAGTGGAACGGGGCTATGCCGGTGCCGGAGGCTAGGAATACGTGGGGCCGCGACGTATCGACCGGCTCACGCAGGCAGAACTCGCCATAGGGGCCATTGATTTCGACGGAGTCGCCGGCCTTGAGTCCGCGCAGCACCGGGCTGACACAACCGCCCTCCACCGTACGGATCAGGAAATCCAGATAATCGTCGTTCGCTCCGGAATACATGGAGTACTCACGGTTGGTGCTGGTGCCGGGTAAGCCGACGTTGAAGCACTGGCCGGCGCGTATCGGAACATTCGGTCGCTCCGTGCGAAGACGGAAAGTATCGGGCGTGAGGTACGTAATCTGAAGTACTTTGTAGGTGCTCATTTTCTATTGGCGAAGCGTTGGAAACCGGGATGGGAGCTCAAACAATCGCGCGAAAATAATCTATGGTCCGCTGCAGCCCGCGCTCCAGTTCGATGGTCGGGCGCCAGTCTAGGGCGGTCCCAGCGAGCTCGATGTCGGGACGCCGCTGCCTCGGATCGTCAGACGGCAGAGGTTTGTAAACGATCTTGCTGGTGCTCTCGGGAATCATGCCAAGCACCTTCTCGGCCAGTTCCTTGATGGTGAATTCGCCTGGGTTGCCTAGGTTGACGGGGCCCGTGAATCCGCTGCTGTTCTCCATCATGCGCACCATGCCTTCAACGAGGTCGTCGACATACTGGAAGCTGCGCGTCTGGCTTCCGTTTCCGTAGATGGTGATGTCTTGGTTCGTGAGGGCCTGGACGATGAAGTTAGAAACCACGCGACCATCGTTCGGGTGCATATTGGGCCCGTAGGTGTTGAAGATGCGGACCACTCGGATCTCCACGCCATGCTGCCGGTGGTAGTCGAAAAAAAGGGTTTCTGCGCAGCGCTTTCCCTCGTCGTAGCACGAACGCATTCCGACCGGGTTGACCCTCCCCCAGTAACTCTCAGGCTGGGGATGAACCTCGGGGTCACCATACACCTCGCTCGTCGACGCCTGAAGAATTCGCGCCTTCGTGCGCTTCGCAAGGCCCAGCATGTTGATCGCCCCGTGGACGCTGGTCTTCGTAGTCTGGACCGGGTCGAACTGGTAGTGGATCGGAGACGCCGGGCAAGCCAGATTGTAGATTCGATCGACCTCGACATACAGCGGGAAGCAGACATCATGCCGCATGAATTCAAAGTGTGGATTGGCGAAAAGGTCGACGAGGTTGCGCCGACTGCCAGTGAACAGATTGTCCACGCAGAGCACATCGTGACCCTCGGCCAAGAGTCGCCGGCATAGGTGGGAACCGACAAAGCCGGCACCGCCCGTGACCAGAATCCGCATCGGTTGTTTTTTCATTTCAGATAATTCGTGCCATTCAATTCAAATGGGGGGTTGCCCGCCGGTAACCCCGCCACATCAAGCCATAACCGATGACGAGCATCGCGGCACCGCAGGAGCCGATCGCCGTCAGTACCATCCAGATTTCGTCATGCCAAAAATGGATGGCCATTAATTGGACGGGTGCGATAGCCAAGAATATCCACGCGAAAAGGGTTTTTCCCTGTGCGATAAGGAAGTATTCTGCCACCATCACGAGGGCCATCGGGAGGACAGCCAATCCATACCATTGGAGGAGGTGTCCGGCGCCAACGTAAGCATCTCCGTAGAAAAGATGCACCAGCCATGGGCCGCAAACCCAGTACACCAAGCTTGCAAGCGCGCACATGACGAAAGTTGCCGCCACAGACTGCCCCAGGAGGTGAAGGCTGGACTCCCGCTTCGCGTGGCGAGCTGCCACCATAGGGAAGAGGGCGTACACGATGCCCCCCGGCAGGTACAGCACTGCCTTCCCGAGCACGGACGCGGCGGCATATTGACCCGCCTGCTCACTAGAAAAGTAGTAATTCACCAATACCATGTCGAGCTGGGTCATACCAATGAAGGCAGTGTTGGCGACAAGAACCGGCACAACAGAGCGAAAGTCAAATGGCTCGATCTGGGTCGGTGCCGACGACACTTGGGCACCCAAGGTGGCCGTAATGACCCGGGCCCCAGCCATCCATACCAGCAGCGCGCTGATCAAGACCCCGCCAAGTGCTCCGACAATGCCCATACCCCCTGCGATGAGAGCAGCGCTCAGGGCGAGCTTCACCAGGACGCCGGCAAAGCCGAATCCGCCAAGAGTAAAAAATCGTCCTGCCCCCTGGAGAAAAGCATTGTTGATTTGGGTCAGCGCACCGAAAACGACCGAGACGCCGAACAACCAGATGACGACCGGCGATGGGGATTTCAGGTACTGCTGTAGTTCGGAGGCAAACAAAACAAGCATCACCAGGAGCGCCAAGCCTGTATAAAACAAAAATCGATGTGTTTTCCAATACAGCAGTTTCGCCTCGCCAAGCCGCTCCTGCGCCAAAGTGGCAGCAACACGTCGCGAAATGACCATGAACAACGCGCCCAGAGGTGCGCTGACAAACATACCCAGCGCCATCACCGCACTGAACAGGGCAAATTCCTTGGGCGACAACATGCGCCCCATGACCACCTGGTACGCGTAGCCAAGCACTCCTGTCATGACGTTGGCGACCGTCATCACCATGCCACCCTTGAGCAAGGGAGACAGGCTCAGGCGCCTTCCGCCGCGCGAAATCACGCACGACGATGCCACCCCAGCATCGCCATCACCTCGGGGCATTGCGCCCCGCGTGACTATCGAAATTGATACGGTCGCGTATGACGTACAGGGGGCGATTGATGACCTCGGTATGGATGCTGCCGACATACAGCGCCACCAAGCCGATCGCCATCAGGACGATACCGATGAGAAAGGTATTCGCAACCACCACCATGGCCAAGGGCGTGTAAACCCACTGGGTGTGGAGCAAATAATTGGAGATCATCCACAGCAGCAGCACCGAACTCACGCTGGTGATGGCCAGGCCGAGATACCCTGTGAGTTTGAGCGGCCACAGCGAGAACGACATGATGCTTCCCACGGCCAACTTGATGAGCTTTTTGTACGAATAACCTGCCTCGCCATCGTTTCGCGCGTCGGCCTCAAATTCGACATAGGAACGCCTGAACCCCATCCAGTCCATGATTCCGCGGAACATCCGCTCGCGCTCCGTGGCGCGCGCGAATGCGCGAATGACCTTGATGTCGTAGAGCCTGAAGTCCGTGGTCTGCGACACCATGTCCAGTCCGGAAATCTTGGACATCAACCAGTAGTAGCAATGCGAACCGACACGTCTGAGCAGCGGCTGCTTCTTGATGGCGCGGCGCACCGTGACCACAATTTCGGCGCCCGACTCCCAGTGGCGTACGAACTCGGGTATCACCTCAGGTGGGTGCTGCAGGTCCGCATCCATGCAGATCACGGCATCGGCGTCTACTACTTCATGAACGCCCGCCGTTAGAGCGATCTCCTTGCCGAAATTACGCGACAAGTCAATGATCCGGCACTTTTCGTCTGACGCGGCGAGCTGAGTCAAGACTTCCAGCGAGTCGTCGGGACTGCCGTCATTCACGAAGATGTAATCCCAGGCGATCGACGGAATCGACCGGGTCACGCACTCCAACCGGCTGTGCAGGACGGTCAGATTGCCGCCCTCGCGGTAAACCGGTATCACGATCGATATTTTTTTCGCCAACGCCATAGCTAATTCCAGTCAGTCGGCCCCGAACAGATCCCGCGTGTAGACCTTGTCTCGTATATCCAGGAGCGCATCCGAAAGACGGTTTGCGATAACCAGATCGGACTCCCGCTTGAACGCTTCAAG
>JACCDX010056721.1_pt1 | contig 22244 bp, 23 predicted proteins | sample 7449681 | NCBI WGS metagenome assembly JACCDX01 (sample SAMN15323450, study PRJNA562643) | freshwater metagenome | isolation source: river surface water | place: USA:Blue River Watershed | collected 2017-08-18
GGTCAAAAGAATTACGGAAACAACGGAACTCAATAGTTCCTGTATGTTTCATACAATAGGTATTAATTGCATAACGGAAAGGACGACCCATAGAAACGCCATCTTTACCTGCGCAATGTAACTTAATAAAATGATCAAAGTCAGTTGTAAGATTAATAATGTTGTTGCACATATAATCAGGCATCAACCTACCACAATCTAACTTCAAATAAGTTTTTGCAGTCTTTGTAGAAGCCATATCCGGGTGCAATCTAAACGCATGGATACGATCCACTACTACATGTTGATTTTCTTTTATGTATGCAACCAACCTTTTTAGTGCATTAACATCTTCTTTTAGACCTGGAACATATACATGAACATGATTATGAGAAATACAATTACTAGTAGGATTGTTGCCGTGCGATTTATAAAAATCAAGAATCTCAAAAATTCTGTCAACCTGTTCCTTCCAAGTTTTTGTTGGTCTTACATTAATTTCGCCGCCAAATGGTGGTTCAAGACCCAGTGGGTCACAAGCAATTCCACGATAAGGTGGATTCAGATTGACAACGTCAGTCTCTGAGAACTCCCACTTACCCAGTTCTTCTGGTAGAGGAAGACGGCGATCTACGTCACCAACTTCCATCTCAAATCCCCAAGTGAATGTTTTAGGATCATATGTCATTGTAGATCTTCCACTTTATTATGATTGAATATCATATTATTAAATATAAAACTATTTCGGTCTGGAGTAACCGTATAAACCTCATACATATGCATTTTATTAATGATACCTTCAATTCCACTACGGTGAATAATATCTTCAGTTGAAGCGAACAGATAACCTTTATCTTGTATATATGTTCTATACAAAGGTCTTGCTTCGTTTCTGAATGCAGAGATCACTTTATCTTTATCAATCTTACAAACAGCCATAGAAGCAGGATGAAACTTAATCAAAGGATTATGACCTGTTTCAATCGCTCGAAGAATCAGTTCACTATCATTAGCAGTTTCTGTTTTATAACCATATGTTTCTTCCCAAGTCTCTGGTGGTTCTTGAGAGATTACCCCATTATGAACAATGGACAACTCATCAGTTGCCATTGGCTGATTATATCTTAGGTCGCTTGTAGAATATCTTACATGACCAATGCAATAAAGATTACCATCTTCATTGACCCAATCCCAAATATCCTTATCGGCTAGAAACTGATCAGCTGGAACTGGTTCCTTAATTGTAACAACCTTATCATTCTTTACGTATGATACACCAGTAGCGTGCTTTCCTCTAATCATGGATTGAAGAAAAAGATTGCGAACTAAATCGCAATCTTCCGAAGTTACATCTCTTAATGCTATACCAAGCACACCACACATTAGAAGAATGACTCCAGTGAAGCCAATTCGTCTTTACCATAAGGATCCTTCATTCCATGAGCATGAAGATAATCATACCATTCTTGCTCTTCCCACATTCCAGGAGATACCCCGTTCCACAATGGGCGATGTAATGGATGATCTTTATTCATACGACGTTCTTCCACAAATTGCTTACGCAGCAATTCATAGTCATATGATTTCAACTCAAGCATCTTTTCTCGGAAATAACATACTACAGATATGCGCTCACAAGAAGGATCATCAGGCTTATTGAGCACGATAGGAGTATTACCATGGATAATCTCATGGTTGTTAACGAGTAACAAATCGCCAGGACGCACATTAACAGCGATACGATACTCAGGAAATATAAGATAACCACCAGTATATTCTCCAGAGCCAAGAACAAGTAGATTAGATAATCCAGAATCAAGATCACCAGCGTCTCGATGACATGCTGTTCGGAAAGTCTTGTTTACTGTGATTGTAGGAAACACTGTATCAGGCACAAGGAATCTAGGATCAAGTTTATCTGCAGCTGCTTTCTGATTTGACCAACGCCATGGCAGTAATTCTTTAAACCCTCTATTTAAGGATTGGAGGAATGGATATGCCAATTCAAATAATTCTGGAAATTTTTCTGTATATGACGTTGCACGCCCATAAGGGATGCGAGGGTAACGATCATACCAACCAGCAACACCTGACCATACTGTTGCTGCATAGTTAGTAGTTGATGCCCATTTTTCTGCAACCTTTCTTGCTTCTGCACGGACTTCCTCCTTTGGTTTATTTGACAAACCATCTACCCATTTGTCAAACCAACCGTGATACTCTGGATATACTTTCTGAACTTCTGAACGTAACCAAACAGTGCCACGTGTTTCGTCAACTGGTTTATATCTGGGGTCTGCATACTTAGCGCGAATAGATGCAACTGAATTATCATCAATAAGTTTCGCACCATCATCCATAAGAAAGTCGAGAATCTCTTGCTGATATGGCGAAACCCAATCACGTCCACCACGACCATCCGCAGAAAGCATTTCTCCACGAGGACCAGCAGCCAATCCACGGTTCTGTGATTCAGTAGCTGCTTGCCTTAGACCTTCATACGCTCGTTCGCATTCTTCCTTAGAAAAATAGTTTTTGCGAAACTTAAATGCGATACGTAATTCATCATTACCTTTATCGCAATCTTCGCATTCTTTAGTTCCACAATCCGCTTTGGTAAGCGGATCGCATAGTGGTGGCATATAGCAATCAGTATCTTCTTCGATCAAAATATCATAATGACTCTCGTCAACGAAAGTGCCAAGAAGATGTTCGCAATCATGTTTTTCGCGAGCAACAATACGTCTTACCATCACTTATCTCCGTATAGAACACTCTTAATATCTGGAGCAGTCCAACCTTCGGGTTTCAAAATCTTACCATCATCACGACGAACTACTTTACCATCTACTAGTTTTTCCATGTTCGATCTATGGACTTCGTTGAAGACTCTGTCCAAGGGAATCCCATAAGATGCAGCAGTGCCACAAACAATGTAAATAATATCAGCAAGCTCTTTGGCGACATTCTCTATATCATCCTTATCTTCGCCGTCAAAATATTCTTCTACTTCTTCTTTCAAAAGTTTACGACGCAACACACGTTCATTCTCATCAGGAAATTCTGGCACTTCACTGACATTCTGACCGACTGCTGTCTGAAACTTTTTTACTTCTTGGAACATATTAGACATTATACTATAATCCTTATATTAAGTCAAAATTTATTATTGCTCTATAACTTTGCGTAGGTTGACTTGAACAATGATACCTTCTTCCATCAAAGACAACCATTCTGCCTTTCTTGGGAGTAACCCTCTTATGTATTTTAACATCAACTCCTTGCGATCCAGGAGGAGTGTTATCTATAGTTTGTTCCATAATAATTGTATCGCCATCAGAATCGTTTAAATAATATACACAAGCGTAATGCGGTTCTGACAAATCAACATGCAACCCATTTTGATCTCTGTAAAAATTTTGAGACAAAGGTAATTGCAAAAAAGACCTATTGAAATAAATATCGTTTATTTCTAAATTAGTTTTTTCTAATAAACTATTGATGATAGGAACGCTTATTCTTTCGTAAAGAGAAGAAACTACTCCATAATCCGGATGTTTAAATAACATATTAAACCCATAAGAAGGATATTTTATATTACCCTTACTATAAGTCATATCTTTAAGGAAACACCAAGATCTTTCTGACAATACTATATCATGATACTCGTCTTGTAAGTTTTCAGGTATCACATCATCAATTATAATAGTTTCTTTTATGCTAACCAATGTGGAGCCTCTCGCTTCGTCCATTTATGAAGATGTGTTTTTCCCATCTTATAATAGTTACGATAATTTATTATTGGATCAGAGTCAATAATATATTCAGGAGCCATACAAGAAGGCATAGTAGTCATATCATATTCTTGTAAATTTTTAGGAGGAGAAGCCAACGTTGCTGAAATCTCGCCATAACACTTATGCGTTTTTTCATAACGATAGGTATACTCTTGCATCAACGCAAAGAAATGATCTACCAACCAATTGTAATTCTCGACGCTACTGCGAGCCCATACAGCAGATGGGTGATTGATGTGCGTAGCTGAATATATAATTTGTTCGCGCGAGTCATTTAGTAACCACCATTTTTTCTTGCGTGTTTTGATTTTACCATCTTCCTGTTCAACCTGCACCTCGAGTTGAATTTCTCGACCGTCTAGTAAACGATGTGCTGTAGAAAGCAACTGAGCGGATTCGAGGATCATCTTAACAACATGACGATCTACCATCCACTCGGCTGCTTCCACGGGGTTATCAGAAATATAGAAAATGTTCATTTTTTTCTCATATACCAGTAAACAAACATTGCGAACACAATTAATATAAACCATTGTTCGTAATATTCAAGCATTAAATTCAGTTTATAGAAATTAAAAAAATGATTCATTGTTTCCACTTTCTCATTGCTTGATCTCGATGAAACTTGTTCGCTCTATCATAAAAACGAATACCTTGTAGGTGATCGTATTCATGTTGAAATACTCTAGCAGACATACCTATAAACTGTTTTGTCAAACTATCTCCATTAGGAGTATTGAATCGAACACGAACTACTGTTGGTCTTTTAATTTTAACTAATAATCCAGGATAAGATAAACATCCTTCCTCGAGGACTACCTCGTCTTTAGATTGACTGACTATCTTAGGGTTATAGCAAACAAAATTTTCTGGAGCTCCACGCATAGCGAAAATACGATAAGGCACTCCTACTTGGTTTGCTGCCACTCCAAGACCATTATTCTCATACATGAACTTGATTAGACTCTGCGCAAAATCAATCGGATCGAAGGGAGGATCTTTAAAATCGAATTCTTCACATTGTTCTAAAAGATATCTATCATCTAGTTTCATATTATAACCTCGATTTTTATTTTAGTCAATATTATTGTATCTGAGAGAAATTTTTATTTTTCACGAATTTCAATACGTTATTGAACTTCTCGTTCAAATGTTCTTTGTGTGATATAATGATAATATTATTATCTTTGGCTATCTCGCGAATAATGTTCATAAGATAATCTGTTGCATTTTGGTCCAAAGAAGAATCGAACACTTCGTCCATTATTAAAAGATTTGTGCTTATCGAGTTACGAAGTTTGGCAATTGCTCTCCATGTAAACAATAAAGCCAAATCAATTTTCTGTTTCTCTCCTTCAGAGAAAGATGCGTATGAAAAATCATCTCTATATCTAGACTTAATTGTTTCGTTGAAATTTTCATCGAGTTCAAACGAAACAAAAAAATCCATAGAAGAAAGATATTTATTAATCAATTTGTTAATGACAGGAACATACTGCCTAATAATTTTAGATTTAATTCCTGTATCTTTTAATAGAACTGTTGCTGCGCTCAAAACATCTTTCTCTTCGCTCAATTCATTATATCTAGTTTCTAACGCATTTAATTCTTTTTCATAGTCTACTATTTTATCATCAACCACTTCATTCTTATCTTTTAGATTTTCTATCTCTTGATTCAATTGTTCGATATATTTGTTTAAAGAATTTATTGTTGTTTTGTATTCAACTCTTTCCATTTCAAATTTCTGAATATCATTGTTCATATTCATAATTTGTTTTAGGCGGTTGTTAGCAGTTTCATACTCTAAAGATAATAACTTCAACCCTTCTTCAGTATCTTTGATCTGAGAAGTTTTTTCCTCTATAGTTTTGTCTCTAAATTTTTTATCAATATTTTGTTTACATGTGGGGCAATTTTCGTGATTACTAAAGAAAACAACATCTTGATTTAGAATGGCTACTTTTGCTTCTATCTGATGACGAAGTTTAGAGAGCTTTTCTAGTTTTCTAGAAACGCTATCATTGTCGCCAATATCTTTCTTACAAATTTCTATTTGTTTTGTTATTCTATCAATTTTATTAGTATACTCTTGAATTTTTTTATCGGTGTCTTTTATGTTTTTTTCTTTTTCCTCTACCAATTTATTATTATTAATCTGAAGTTCTTGCAAATGACTTTTAGTCAATTCAATTTTAGAGTTGACCAGTTTTTTAGAAGTATTAACTTCGTAGATATTTTCACTGTTTATAAGAACTTTATCTTTTAATATAGAATTCATAACAGTAAAGATTTGAAGGTCTAATAGATCCTCAATAATTTCTCTACGCTGACCAGAAGACAACTGCATAAAAGGCTGAAAGGTAGCTGAACCTAGAACAACTACCTGCGAAAAAGATTTATGATTTACTTTGATAATTTGTTTTTCTAAAAGTTCCTGATAATCTTTCATCTCAGCGTTTTGATTTAAAAGATTACCGTTCTGATATACTTCAAAAACAGTCGGCTTTATACCACGAACAATCTTATACTCTTTAGAACCTATAGAAAATTCTATTTCTACTAGGCAGTTCTTTTGTGTGATTGAATTTACAAGTTGTGGTTTGTTTATCTTTCGGAACGGTTTACCAAAAAGACCAAAACTCAATGCATCTAGAATCGTAGACTTCCCAGCCCCATTCTGTCCAACAATGAGCGTAGTCTCTTTGCTTGCTAGATCGATTTCTGTAAAAACATTTCCAGTCGAAAGGAAGTTCTTCCATTTTAATGTCTTAAAGTGAATCATTCAATTGTCAATGCCTCATGATATAACTCTACAATTTTATTTTCTAATTTGTTCTTATCAACACCTTTTACTTCGGCGCCAGTAATATACTTTTTGAAAATTTCGATTGTAGATTCGGCTTCATCAATAATATCATCGTCATCTTCCAAATCAAGATTAAGATGATCTTCTACGATTTGTATATCCACAGGATTTTGTTTTTCAATATTCTCTATAAATTTTTCAAACCAATAAGGATTATTCTTTTCAGTGATTATAATTTTAATTATCTTATTAGCAAATTGAGTATAGTCGATTTCGGAGTCTACAAATTTAGTATCTCCGTCATTATACCAGAACTTATGAAACATCTTATACGGGTTTTCAATAAAAGTTAATTGTCTCGTTTCTGTGTCAAAGATATGAAACCCTCGAGGATCGTTATAATCAGACCAAGTATACTCTGCAGGAGAACCGAGATAATTAATATTACCACGGTTTGAACGATGATGAAAATGCCCAGAACAAACAATATCAAACCGTCCAAAAAGTGACGGATCGTCTCCATGAGAAACGATTGATCCTTTAAACATTTCAAATCCTTCCAGTTCCAAATGACCGAAAGCAATTTGTGCATCTGTTTCCTTAATTAGTTTGAAGGAATGCTGTTTATTGTCATCACAAATCCAAGGAATTAATAGAATCTTGGTTTCACCGAACATTACTTCGGTTGCTTTATCATAGATATTTATCTCATACTTACGAAAAAGTTCATTAAAAGATGACACCTCATTAGTATTTTTATGATACGTGTCATGATTACCAAGTATCTGATGCCAATCTAAACCACGTTCAATAGCTGGCTCAATCAAATCTTTTCTTAAACGATACGCAGTATTGATGTTGATATATTTTCGGCGATCCACAATATCGCCGCAATGCACAACAGTTTTAATATTATTTTCGTCGATATATCTATAGAATACATTATCATAAAACCTTTTCATATAGTCATGAAAGACTAGAGAGTCATTACGGACTCCAGCATGACTATCGGTTAAAAGAGCGATTTTCATTCTTAGAACTTGCCTTTACAACAGCAGCCGTAACATAATCACGAATAGCGTCTAAACGTAGCAATAGATTTGCTCTTTCGTTTTCTCGAATATTTTTGTCGTTTAATCTATTAACAATATCCTGAACGACAACAGGTACTAAATGATCATTCTTCATTTTCTTCCACCTCTGAAAATTTTTCTACTCCAGTAAGTTTACTCTCTTTTTTAGATTTAGTCAACTTATCTTCAAACGAACGCACTATGTCTGACGAATACTCATTAGATTTCAAATGCATAGCATGCCCCGAATTTTCTACAATTTCGCTAAACAAATGAGAGTTCTCGAAATTCTTATGTTTTATATATGTCTGTTTCTTTTCTTTTTGTATTCTTCGAAGAAAGGCGTTCCATGCAATCTGTGTAAAATAAGCAAATGGATTGTTTGTTTTGTCTGGATTAAAATTATCAACTGCAGATATACAATCCATGATACCATCAGAAATCATTTCTTGTTTGTATGTATATCCTGAGAAGTTTGGTTTCTTAGCAAGATTATTACATATAAGGATAATCGATTCTCCAATATAGTTAGGCACTTGCGGTTTATCTGCATCGTGTTCCAGAGCATGTTGCAAATCATTCTTGTAATGGATCATGGCGCCATATAAAGTTTTGTTATTGATATAATTTTTTGCCTTAGCCATCATTCCTCACTTTTAAAAAATTACGAATAAAAAGAAACATACTGAAGATATTAAAAACCCAAAGACAGTTTCAGATATTGTGTGACTGTTAGTTTCAATAAGTGCATAAGCAAATATAGATAGTATACCTAAACAAGCTATAAAAGTCAATAACTTATTTGATAAAAAAGAAGCCCATATCAATATAATTGTTGCCATTGCCATATGTCCACTGGGGCTATACGGCTGTAGAATTATTTTTAAAAAACCAGTTATTGCCACTGAAGAGAGAAAAGACAATACGAATCTAAAATTGTTTGTCAAAATAAAAACAATATACGCTAGATAGAAAGCGATATTAATGTTTCCTATTTCAAGTATCTTCCTCAAAATTTCTATTGACATTTTTCCTGACACCCAGTATAATCATTAATGCGCTGATTGAAATTAAATATCCAATTGAACCTTATAGATCTTATACTCAAACTTCTCTTCGTTATATATCTTTATTCTCTCCATGAAATGGAGTAAAGTATAGTTCTTCTTACTCTTCCAAGATAAATCGTCAGCTATATCAAAAAGGGTAGCAGAAGTTTTCGTATCAGACTTACGTAGTCCACGACCAATTGATTGTAGATTCCGTATACGAGACTTGCTTGGGCTAGCAAAAATAATATTATGGAGATTCTTAATATTGACTCCGGTGCTAAAAGTACCAAAAGAAGCGACAATAATAGCATTGTGATCATTTTCTACAACCTTTCTAATTTGTTCTCTATCGTCGCCAGATATATCTCCTGAAACGAAATAAACAGGACGATTATTGTTTTGTAACATATTAGCTAGATGAATACCATGTTTTTCTACAAATTGATATAATACTAAAGTATTACCTTCTAACGATAAAGCAAGATTTTTAATGAATTTATTTCTTGATTCTAACCTTACAAGGTAATCCATTTCAGCTTGATAATCGTTTGCTCGAGCAATCATCTGTCTAATTTCATCCGGATATGACAAAACAATAGCTTTAATTTTAAAATCAGCAAGATGTTTTTGATCAATAAGTTCTTTTGTGGTTGTTACTTTTCTGACTGCTCCGAAGAGTCCCTCAAGGACGAGGCGGTGGGTTTCAGTACCATCCAGTGTTCCGGTAAATCCAAAACGATAGCGACATCCGGACATCTTAGTAAGTATAGAAGTAAGAGATTTTGCTTTGAAGAGATGAGCTTCGTCTCCGATGACAACATCAAAGTTTGCAAAGAATTCTTTAGGTAGCTTGTATACGCTTTGCCAAGTTGTGATTGTGATCGGTTTTGTTGATCCCTTATCCTGTCCAGCGAACACACGATGAACAAAAGTATCGGAGTCAAACCCATAGTCAGCAAAATCACTGGCAAGCTGACTAACAAGAGAAGTAGTTGGTACAATAATAAGAGTGCGTTTCGCATAATACCTCACAAGTAAATAGATAATAAATGATTTACCAGAAGCTGTGGGAGAAAGCATTAATGCTCTACGTTCTCTTACAGCATGAACAAAAGCATCCAACTGGTAATCTCTTGGCTGCATCGTAGGTTTTATTTTTTCAACAAACTCTTTAGCTTCCTTTAAAGAAAAGTTCTCGGAAGAAAAATCTGAAAGGTATTCTATATCATAGTTTCTAGTTTTACAAAATTCTTCTACATATTTTGTTAAACCAGCATACAACAAACCAGTCATGGCATTTAACAAGCGTATCTTACCATCCCAAAATTTAGAACGATAAGCGGGCATGAATTTAGCGCCAGGAACAGTGAACGTAAAGAATTCACTCATTTCCATCATAATGCTTGGTTCGGCTTTTACTTTAATATAAACTTCGTCGAACCTTTCGATTTGCACTATATCCATTAAGCACCCATTGTAAATTTCTGCCAGTCAATCGCATTTTTTATCACGAAATTTCTATTCATAATAGACTTGATAATTGAATCTAGCAGTTCTATTTTTTCTTGTTGATAACCAATCTTAAGAGATAGATTGATAATGTCTTGGTCGGCTTCTAGATACATAGGAATATCGCTTTTAAGCACCATTCCTTTTGGAGGGAGCTTCCAACCCTTGTCTTTAGTTTCTTCGTTCGGCCCCTGAGTCAAAAACTCATACTTATCTAGTTTGAGTTGTCTCATGTCAGCTTCATGTTTTCGAAGAAGCATTTTCTCCTTAACATATATCTGATAGTATTTATGGTGAAGTTTTGGGATGTTTAGAGCTTCTTCGCCCAGTTCAGTTTTATCAATTTTAGTGTCGGTTTGCCAATGTTCTAGTATTTCATCTATATTCATAATAATCTCACAGGTTAAATAATTTAGATTTTAATAATATTATAGTATGTATATTTGAAAGAAGCAGTAGCTGTAATATAATTTACATCGCTATCAATTGTATTGAATTCAAGCCCAGATAGAGAAACAGGATATCCGTCAACATAAACAATTTCATAATTGGCTGATTTAGTGCTAGATAAAACTATAACAGAAATATCTGAGTATATGCCTTCGCCAGTCCATTCTTTTTTGTCTGCAATGTTTTTATACTGTTCAAACTCTTCTGGCTTGCCTAATCCTGTTATCCAATTATGAATCTCGAGATAGTTTTGTAAATCTTCATCAACCTTAAATGTTATATTTAATTCACCATAAGTCAAATGTTCTCCCGGCAATGGTATATTTACGAAGGGATTTGGTGATACTGCTGGCGGTAGATTGATTGATGGTATATTTACCTTTTGAATAAAGAAGTTTACATGCGGTGCTTTCTTAATCTGAAACTTAAAATTCAGAGGGGAAAGAAAGTTTCTGTTAGATGGTGTATTATCTATTGCCGACATGTTAACTCCTTTCTACTATTTATATATGAAAAAAGGGGCGACCGAAGCCGCCCCAGTTTCTAAGTTTCAGATCTTTGTCCGAAACCAATCTTACATAAGGTTATTAACAATAACTCTACGATAGTACTTGTTAGTGTTAATTGTGTTAGAACGACCAAGACCCTGGTTAGTTCCTTCGGCGAATGGGTTTGCAACCATTCCGTAACGAGTCTTAAAGCCGATCTTTGGCTGGAAGGATGACTGATCAACAGCACGAACCATCTGTAGTGGAACGTATGGGCAGTAGAATAGACCAGCGTCGAAAGCTGATGAACCCTTATAGCCAACTGTTAGATAGTTGCCGCCTAGAGCGTATGGATCGATATAAACACGTAGACGACCATTTAGGATACCAGCGAAGGTATTGCCTGTATCGTCAACCTGTAGGTTGTTTGAATTAAGAGCAGGAGCGTAGTCAAGAACACCAGCCATCTGTAGAGCAGAAGCAACGTCTGAAGAACAGATAACGATGTTACCCTTACCACGACGAGTCTGCTTGGCGATCTGGTTAGCTTCACGCTCTAGCTGGAACATTAGACCCTTGAACTTTTCAACTGACCAACGACCGTTTGAGTCAGTATCAAGATCGAAGACACCAGCTGTAGTAACGTTATCCTGAGCGCCAGCTTCAGCAGTGAAGTTAATAGTACGAACTACTTCACGGTTGATTTCGGCTAGGATTTCAGCTGATAGAATATTGGCTAGTTCTGTTTCAGCGTCTAGACCATGGATTGCCTTGAGATCCTGAGCAAGTTCCATGGTATACTCTGCCTTTAGAGCACGAGTGTTAGCAGTAACAGTAACCTTCTCAATTGAGAATGCCATCTGTGGGAAAGCTGTATTTGAATCAGTTCCAAGAGCTTCAGCCTGGAAAGTTGACATACCAGCACCAGTGTTATATGTATTAACAGCTGTTAGTGGTGTAGTATTAGTAGCACCTGGGATTGTACCAACGAACTTCTGACCGAAGGTGTTAGCGCCAGATGTAACAGAAGAGAACTGAGTGTTAACTTCGTTATAGAATGTTTCTGCGCCAGCGTTGTTATAGCTAGTTGTATTAGCATAACGTGAACGCATAGCGAAAATGAGGCCAGTTGGGCCAGTCATTGGCTGAACGCCGCAGATGTCGTAAGCAATTAGATTTGGCATTGCACGACGAACTAGAGAAATAAGAACTGGATCGAAAGTATCGATGCCGCCTGTTCCCTGAGCGGAGCTTGAAGCACCCATTAGGTTTGAATGAACAAGTGAACTTGTTTCTGTTAGTGTCTGATAGTCACCATGAGCTGCTGATTCACGGAGAGCCTTCTCTGTGTTCTCAAGCATAACTGCTGTGACTGAACGGCGGTGCTGGTCCTTGATGGCGCCAAGAGCGTCATGGTCTAGGACTGGAGCCCACTTGTTTTGAATTTCCTCAGCTAGATACATTTAGGTTTTCCTTTCTTAGAAATACACTTTATCTTATTTATAATATATTACTTTTTAACTGTTCTGGAGATAGCGTCTAGATAACGACCAACTGTTGGATCGATATTCTTAGTTACAGCTACTTCTCCTTCAAATGTTTCTTCTTCAATTGAAGAACTTGAAGTTGCTTCATTCTTAAAGTAGTTTTCCTTGACGATCATTAGCTTCTTAGCATAAACGTCAAGATCACCGTCGAACTCAATTCCTTCAACTAGAGCAGCAAACTTTTCTTGCTGTGTCAATGCTAGATCGGAAGCAAGACTCTCAACGATATCCTGTCTTTCGTTCTCAACAACAAAGTTTCTTAGCTCAACGTTTTCTGAAATTGCTTCGTCAAGTTTTGCTTCTAGAGCTTCAACCTTCTCAGCCATAGCCTCTAGAACATCAACCTTTTCTTCTGGGACACTGATGTAGTGTTCAGCGAATAGGTTCTTCAATCCTTCCATGAACTCTTCAGCAAGTTCATTACGTAGGGTTGATTCGATAGCTACTTCGTTTTCTTTCATCCAGTTCTCAACAACATAATCGAGATATGTGTCGAGCTTTGATGTCATCTCTTCAGCAATTGAAGAAACTTCTTCCTGTAGCTTTGTTTCAAATTCTTCTTCAAGACGTGTCTGCTCTGCAATAACTCTTACGGAAACTGCAGCTTCGAATAGAGTAGCAACGTTGTCTTTAAATTCTTCTGATAGATCCTGACCGTTAAACATTTCTTCAATGTCTTCGCGGACATTTAGTTTTGGCATAGCGTCACGTGTCTTTGGAGCTGACTTAGCAGTTGCATCAGATGGCTTCATGTCAATAGTTGACTGATTGTGACCTGACTTATCACCAACACCCCAATCCTTACCTGGACCATACTGAGCTTGAACCTGATTGAAGAAATCGACAAGATCTGACTTACCCATGCCAGCCATAACATTCATTACTGAAGTCATTGCTTTTAGTTTTGGCATTGGATCTGAATGACGAGCGGCTGGATGAAGTGAAGATGCAGCAAGAGTTTCCTCGTCAACTGTTTCTTCTCCCATCTTCTTGCAAGAAGATTCCTTTTCTTCTTTTTCCTCTTCCTCTTCCTCTTCTTCCTCATGATGCTTCTTCTTGCTCTTTACCTTGGCTTCCTCAAGAGCATCTACAGCTTCGAGATCGAATTCTTCGTTATTGGCCATTTAAATAGTCTCCTATTAAAGAAATTTACAATTATTTATAATTTTTTACTTTTTAACTAAAAGCGAAGTTAAATAGTTTTCGAATATCGATAGTCTCTGTTCTTCAAGTTGTCTTTTACTCAAAGAATGAATATTCTTCTTCATTTCATGAAGTTTTTCTTCATGCCACGAACCTTTGACTGGGTCGTAAATCCATTCAACGTTTTCCATAATACCATTTACGAAACATCCTGGTCCACTGGGATCAGAAACAATATCAACTGTTGAAAGTTTGAAATCAGGTTGAACGACCATGGCGCCATTTGATTCTTTTAATGAACCCATACCACGTGTAGAAACGCCAAGTTGTCCGCCTGATTCTAGGAGACCACGAGCAATCTCACCCATAGGTGTTGATGTAATTTTGGCCTTACCGTTTACATAGTTACCATCCCACTTTAATTCGGTAATGATATGAGAAACACGATCTAGATTGATAGTTGGACCTGATGGATGATTTAATTCGCCGAATGCTCTTTTTGCATTAACTACTTCACGAATATATCTTGACACTTCGTTTTCAAGAATATCTTTCTTATACAATCTACCGTTTTTATTTTTCTCTTCAGCAGTCATAAAGCGTCCCATAATATAATGATGCTTCTTACCGTCTTCAGATCTTTCGGTAATATACTGAGTGTCTTCGTTTAATTCGGCGATGAGTTTCATCTGTTATCCTCTGTATGCTACTGGAGTTGCTAATAGGCCAGTGCCTTGTAAACCGTCTGTTAAACCTTTAGCAACAATGACAGGTGCTGTATTGGTTACAGTTGTATTAGCATAAACAACACCATTTGCGTATGAAATATTTAAAACTGCTGCAGCGCCAGTAGCAACCACTCTACAAAGATTAGCAGTGTTTGAAAAAGTATTTGCAGTTGAAATACTAACTTCTGGTCCTAATAGTTTGATGATCATTATAAAGTCCCCACATCTAGTCTACCAGTTGTCCAGCCAGCTGCACCTGGTCCGGTGTAGTCTGTATTTGTTGCAGAACCTGATTCAGATTGACCATGCATCTTCCATGCCTTAGCATATAGAACCTGCATACCTTTTTCTTTACCATATTCTTTTACGAAACGCTCTTTATTATCCTTGATCCACTTTTCAATCTTTGGACTTGGTGGAGCTACTTCTTGAATATCTTCTTCTTTTAGTTTTGCTTTAGCTACAGAAGAACCACGCTCACCAGCTTCAATGTCACGTTTTGCTAATCCTGCTAACATTGCTCTAGCGCCACCGAACATAGAGCCAGTAGATTTTAATTGATTATACTGTTTCTTGCCTGGCTTTAATTTTGTTACTGGTTTGTTAGAAGCAGCTGCTATAGCAGAAAGTTGTTTAGTAACTTTCTTATGAGCTACATCTTCAACACGACCTTCTGAAACATGTTTTTTATCTGTAAGCATTTTCTTACCCTTATATCTTGGTTCTTGATCGGAACCAGATGGACAAGCAGCTTCGCCGTGAACTTCGCACATCACACCTTCATTGGTTTGATTACATGCAGCTTCATAAACTCCATCTTTCTGGAATTTATACTTTGAAGTCTTTTCACCACCACCCTTCTTACCCTTGAATGCAGCTTCTGCATCATGTGGGTAATCATGAGTCTCAGTGTCATGTTTCTTAACAAAGGCAACGCCATCTTTAGCATTCCACTGATATAAATTCTTATCGTCAATATCTGGCGGAGCAACTGTAGTTTTATTTACTCCAGCGAACTGGCCTTTACCAGCAATATCTCTAAGTTTCTTCGCCATTATCCTCTTCCTCTGAGTTATCTATTTCTTGTTCTTGTTCTTCAGCATCATCTTCATATTCGAATTCTGGTTCGTAACCATACATCTGTTGAGCAATTTGTATTTTCTTATTCTCAATAGCTGTAGAGATACGATCAACAATCAAGTCATTAAATGCTGCTTCAAAATCTGTTGGCTTCTGATCTAATGCAGAAATAACTAAGTCATCTAATTCATATTTATTAACGTCAGTCATTTACATTCATCCTTTATTATTGTTCTGTAGCTCTGACAGAACCTCTTTGAACTAGTTCTGGATTCTTTGCTAATACTTGTACCGCTGCTTTATATTTTGCTTCATCTGCCATAGTTCTATTAGCCTTTGGCATTTTCTTCATTTGATCTACGATTATTTCAGCGTTTCTAACTTGTTCCATTTTTTGTGCTAGTTCCGGATCTTGACCTTGCGAACCTTCAACGCCTGGTTGTAACATTTGATCTTGTGTTTGTTGATTCATCATATCTTGTTGCTGAAGCATTTGTTCGTTCTGTAATATAGCAGGATTGACCCATCTATATTGACCTTGTTCGGCCATTTGTGATTCTGTATTGATTTGTTTATCGTTCTTAGCTATATCATCGTCAGACTGTTGAAGAACGTTTTTACGAACCCATTCATGACTGTAATACTTACCAATCATGTCCTGAATATTTCTTGCTTGGTTAATACGACCTTCAAGAATTTCAGCGTCTTTAAGTTCTGTAAAGTAGTTATCCTTAGCAAAGTCAAAACGAATATCGTCGACGATGTAATTCCAATCTTCAATAGTTGTAACACCCTTGAGGATTAGTTGTTTCTTCAACATTTCTAGGAATAGGTTTGAGAATCTTCCTCTCAAACGAATACAAAAACGATTAAACTTTAATTCATCTCTTGTGATTTCTGTGGCTCTACCAACTGAAAATAGAGCGTCTGAATTAAGTCTTGACACTGGAACATTAAGCGCCTGTAAGAACTTCTTTTGAAAGTATAAAACGTCGTCCATCTGTCCCAATGTCTGACCGCCTGGTAGGGTAGTAACCTCCGTACCTCTACCACCTTCACGACGAGGTAGCCAGTAATCCTCTAGCATCGTCATGAATTTACGGTCGTCTCTAATGTCGCCTGTCTGGGCGTCATAGATTAATCTGTTTTTATGCTTAACCATAATGTCACGAACATACTGCTCTGCCTTCATCTTAGGCAAATTACCAACGTCAATATACCAAATACGTCGTTCTGGTGCGCGAGCAAGACGATAGATAACTAGAGCATCTTCAAGAGTTCTTAATTGGTTAAGCGGCTTAATAGCTTTATGAAGATAGGAAAGAACCATTGTGCCTTGATTGTCTGTTAGACCTGACACAACATGTAGAATAGAATCCTTAGCAATCTTTAGACCAGTAGTTGATGGACCTACTGCTTTATTGCCGAAATTGAAACCTTTGTCGTTAAAGATAAAATATTCATTAACTGTTTTGGTAACAATTGCATCGCCTGGATTGTTGGCTTGAATTTTTTTCTTTTGAACTTCGCGGACTTTACGGATCTTTCTTGGATCAACGTAACGAACTTCTTTGATACCAGCTGATGGGTTATTGTCATCAATGATAACATGATAATACAAACGACCATCAATATACCAGCGTCTATAAATTTCATATGCATATTTGTTGAAACCTAAAAGGTTCAAACAATGCTGAAACTCGTCTCTAATAATTTTTTTAATATTGTCTTTGACGTTTAATTGTTCTAGATTAATTTGAACAATATGTTCTTCATCAATTGAAATAGACTCATTGACAATTTCATCAACAGCTGCATCACATTCTGGTTGTAATGACATCTCACGATATTTTGTAACTAGTTCTGCTTCAGATCTTACTGTACCATCAAGATCAACATAAGTGCCAAAAGCACCACCTGCTGATACGACAACAGCACCATCATCCGAGTCCTTTGGTGGAGCGAACGACGGTAGCTCTGGGTCTGGTCTTTTTTTTCTGAATTCGAAACCGAATAATTCTGCCATTTATTTCTCCAAAAGTTGGAGGGAGTTAACTCCCTCCATTCACATAGTTTAGTTTATTTAGACTATTGGTCCGATATCAGTTTGAGCGAGATATGGTGTGACTTTACCAGCTGTCTTAACTGAAGTGTCTTCAATTACTGGTAGCCAGTAATCGTAAGCAAAGTTTACAGTAAACTCTTCAACAGCGTTCTGTGAATCCCATCCTAGTGTAATGCCACTAAGCTGAGTTGGGAATGCACCAATTAGCTGATAAACACGAAGTACTTCGCCATCCTTAGCAAACTGTGTAACGTCAACAGCGAATGCTTTATATTGTTCAAAAGCAGCTTCTGGTAGACGAATATTTGTCTGCATTGTATTGATAGCATTCTGCCATGCTTCAAACATTGAACGTACAGAGAAATCTTCATCGTTCATTACTGTAATTGACCAATCAGCAAAAGATCTTTCACCAGCCAACTTAATTCTACGACCGAAATATGGAACTTCAATCTGAGAAATTGTTGACTCTGGTAGCTCTGCTGCTCTACAAGTGAAAACTAGCTTTTTAAATGCTTCAGGATTCAATGGTAGAGTAGGAGGTGGTGTTATTTGGACTTGGAAGAGGGAGGGGCGAGCGCCCCCCCATGGTAGTCCATTTACTTTAAAAGAGTTAATATTAAAAGCCATCTATTTTACTCCTAGAATATTTTATCTATTTATTAAAACTTACCGATAACTTCAGAGAACTGAACACCAGTTGGAACAGCAACGAAGTTAAGCTGGATAAAGTTAATGCTTCTAGCAGGTTTAATATAGATGTCTCCAACAAACTGATTGGTGTCAATAATTTGTGGAGTGTTGTTTGTATCATCACATACAACATAGAAATCAGTAATACCACGACGACCTTTAATAGTGCGTAGATATGGTGTTACAAGGTTTCTAAACTGTGCTCTTGTGAAAGCATCGTTGAATTCGAACAACTGATACTTAGCTGCAGTAGCAATTGCCTTTTCAAGAACAATAAACAATCTGCGAACATTGATACGATCAAAGGCAGATGGCTTGTCCTGTAGGGTTTTATCTCCGTATAGAACAGTTCCCTGACCTGGGAATGTTACAACAGGATTGATACCGTTACTATAAAGAATGTCACGCTCTGCCTTGCGTGGATTGAATGCTAGTTTTACTAGATTCTTAATTTGACCACGGTTGAAACCAGCTGGTGACCACCAAGCGTCATTAGTAGTATCTGTTCTTGCGCAGATACCAGCAATGTCACCGTTTAGAGGAACCCAACGATAAACGTCGTTATAGCGATCATACTGATACTTATAACCTGAATCCATGATAGCATATGAAGAACTGTTAAGAGCTCCTCTCCATGCCTTTAGATCCACAGCTTCATCGCCGACGTTATTAAGGACCGTTGATCTATCAGGAGATACTAGAACGACACAATCTCTTCTTGTGCCAGCTATATTATCGATTAGATAATTGGCTAACTGGAAATTATTGACTGTTCTGCCACCTACTGCAGTAGTTCCGCCAACTGGTCTTCCCTGCATGACTAGAGAGATATCGATATCCTCAGCGGACTGGAATAGATCATAAGCTGAACCTAGAATAGCAATTGTTGCAGATGATTCGCTTAGGCCATCAGCGCCATGAGCAAATGTGATATTTGCAGGAGCAGTAGCTGTAGAAGAAACTACATTTAGCGCTGTTGCCGATGGAGCATTGCTACGATCATTAGCCCAACGAATTAAATTGGAATTCTGATTAATTACGTCTTTGTAGTAATTGCCAGTTCCGTCATTATTCTTGCCATCAGTAGCACGCGATAGACCTCTATAAACCTCAAGAATTGTTCCTGGTGTTCCTGAGAATTTTCCGCCATCGTCGACAACTACAACGTGAAGTTCGTCTTGAGCAGAAGTGTTACCATTGGCTAGAACGTAATCAGACTGACCGGGTGCAACGTCTACAACATTGAAGAATTCCCAATAACGATCAATCGTGTTACTGACAAAGTTGCTTCTTAGTCTATAAGGATCTTCAAGATTAATTCTAACTACAGTGGTGTTTGCCACTAGAGTTGAATTTGCCCCAGAGGTAGTAGTTAGATCAATTTCATCGCCGAATGGTGTTAGCGATAGTTTTAATCCAGAAGAATTAGCCTGAATTACATGGTAGTTAATACCCTGTGTTAGACCGGTAATTTGACTGTTTCCGGCTGTGTTAGAATAGTTAACAATATCGCCGTTTGAGTATGGATTACTTGCAATAGTAATGAAGTTAGAAGTATTTGATACGTCCAAGCCACTGAAACCAATAGTTGAAGTATTAATGAAACTTGCATTACTTCCTACTGATACTGACTGAACCATCAAATATTGCTGATTGATTGAACTATTACCAGCAAGAACTTGATCGCCGTTTGCCAACTTAGTTGCAACACTGTTTGCTGCAGCATTTGTAGTGCCAGCGAATTTAATAGTTGCTACGTTTGAACCAAGGCGGAATTCAATACGAGCATTAGCAGTTACACCACTACCAGCAACATTAGCGCCAGTTAGAGCGATTGTTGAATTGAAGCTCTCTGCTGTGTCGCAAATTCCAACTCTTAGAGAATTGCCCATGTCGCCTGGGAATCTTGCAACGTAAATGACGTCTGGATCAAAGTTTCCATCTTTACCAGCGTAATCATTGTCGTTTTTAACTATCTGATTTACTAGATTAGCGACAAATCCATTAGCGCCCATGGCTGAAGAACCTGGCTCTAGAGCTACAGCAGTATAAGCTGAAGCTGGATGAGCAAAGTAGAAACTTACGCCATTCTGTGTAGCAGTTACATTGCTTGAAAGAGTGATTGAAGATGAGTTCTTTGCTAGAACTGAAATTGTTGAAAGCACTGAAGTGTTTACTGAGCTATTACCAAAAGTAATGCTAGCATTTGAACATTGAGTGATATACATTCCAGTTAAAATATTGGAAGTATCTGCAATCAAAACGACATTATTAGCGCCATCAGTGTTACCAGAAACTACAGGAGTGGCTCCAGTTACATCAGCAGCACGTGAAATCCAAAGGCGATTAGTATATGATAGAAAGTTCGCCGCTGTGAAAAATGTCTCGCCGTTAAAATTTGTTGGTTTACCAAATCGAGTAACTAGCGCATTTTCGGAGTCGATTAAAACTCTTTCTCCGATTGGTCCCCAACGAAAAACGCCAGCAAAGGCGCCATCAGTTGTGGCAACTGAAGGAACGACTGTTGTAAGGTCGATCTCAGATACATTAACTCCAGGTGATAGTTGAAAAGCCATTTTTATTTTCTCCCTATTACGAGAACATTCGTATATTTGTTTTTTGTATTTATAAAAAGGGCTTTTTTAGAAGTCTTGCGGTTGATTCCACATCCAAGAGTCACCTACAAATCTTTCATATTCTTCCTCAACGAAATCATCTCTCCCAGAATCTACAAAGCCGAATGGGGCCAAATCTTGCTCCATATCATCTTCAGTTTTGTCTCTCAGCGACATAAGAGTATTAATATTAGTATAATCTTTAAAATATTGCTGGTCTGAGAGCCAAGCAAACAGGACCAAACACATTACCAAATCATCGTGTTTTCCTGGCTCGGCTTCATACGAAGTTCCTTTTTTAGAAAAGGTTCCTAACTCACTAATCGTGTTTATATCGTTAACGATCAATTGATTCTGTTCTACAAGTAGCTTTAATATAGAACAACCTATAGATTTGACGATTTTAGTGGTACGGATACCTTTATCAACGCTTCCTCCACCAAATCCAGTTGTGATCCTCTTACCAGATCTTCCTGCATTCTCGGTAAAAAGAACATTCTCATAACCAAAATCATAGTTTAATGAAGTTGAAACTTGTTCGCCAATATCATTTACTTCGACCAACACAGAGGCGTTATTATACGCCTTAGCAGTTCTATGAATAATATCGGCGTAATCTAAAGGAGTGATAGCATTATTTCTATAAACTCCGACCTGTTGATATGGCATAGTTGTAACGTCTATCAGCTGAAAGGCTGAATAATCCAACCCTTTGCCTCTAGAAACGTCACATACCATCATATATACATGATTTGGTTCTGCTGACTTGAATTGAGTCAAACCATCTTTTTGTAAAATAGGGTTACTAGAAACCAGTTCTTTGAGTTTCCAACCAGCAATAAGTGTTCCTGATGACCCCAAGAACTCACAATTGTATTCCTGATCAAACTTCTCTAGGTCGAAGTTCATACCTGCTATGGTTTCAGATTTCCATTTTTCGTCTCTACCTGGAACACTAGTCCAGTGAACAAGAATAGGATGATAACCATTTTGACCTTTTTGAGCATTAGCCCAAGTAGCGTGGAAATGGTTTAGACCATTAGGGGTAGAAACTAGGATAATCTTTGATTCTGAACCTGATGAAATGGTAGGATAAACCGATGTGAAAAATTCGTCCCAATTTTCAATGAACGCTGCTTCGTCGATGAATAGAAGGTTGATAGTATAACCACGGATGGCGCTGGCTGAAGTTGCCGCTGCCAAAACACGGGAGTTA
>JACCDX011113772.1_pt1 | contig 22242 bp, 24 predicted proteins | sample 7449681 | NCBI WGS metagenome assembly JACCDX01 (sample SAMN15323450, study PRJNA562643) | freshwater metagenome | isolation source: river surface water | place: USA:Blue River Watershed | collected 2017-08-18
CATTCAGAGGGGTGTCCGAGTGGTTTAAGGAGCACGCTTGGAAAGCGTGTGTAGGTCTCAAGCTTACCGAGGGTTCGAATCCCTTCCCCTCTACGAAGCCTTCCAGCGTGAGTTGGGAGGCTTTTTTGATTGTGTCGAGAGTCAAGTTTGCCTGGGCGAGCGACGGGGTCAAAAAAGAATTACCATTCGATAGCGAATGGTGATAGGCTTTGTGCTAGATGCTCTTTGCGGATGACAGCGGAATGGAATGGAGCTGTCACTCCCGCCTCCACAAAGCCTTCCAGCGTGAGCTGGGAGGCTTTTTTGTTATATTTTTTTGAATAAATTATTTTCTTAAAAAATATTAATTTAACTATTTTAAAAAATGTTCACACATAAAGCCAAACTGCATTTTCATAAAATGTTTTATTTTTTTATTACGTTAATTATTTCTTTAGATAGATCAATTTTAATATTGTTCTCCATTGATTCTGCAGTGAAAACATCTCCACTAATATTTTTTAAATAATAACTTCTCATGCCCCAAGCTACACCGTTTGGCCAGCCATCTGGTATATAAATAACTTGTGATTTTTTTGATTTGATATTATAACAAATAATTGGTGCAGCAATTCCTCCTGATACTAAATAATTTGATGATCTAAGTTCCAGTAACTCGTAATCTTTTTTAGTGGTTTCGTAAAAATAGTTGTCATTAAATTCAATAAAATTGAGATTGATATTTTTATCGTTGTTCTCTATTGATTTGTGTACAGCGCTATTCTCAATATTCCACTTTGTGTTAAAGTTCTCTGGACTGTCAATGTCTTCATTTATTGGTGGGATTACTTTATCAACAAACTCGCTACATTTTTTTAAATAAGCTTTGTAAGGTTCAACATTCTTTTGTCCTTTAACTTGATATTCTCCATTTCGCTCAGCCCCTTTTTCAAAATATATTGTAATTGGATTGTTATTTTTCGAAATGTCTTGGAATACAAACATGTATTTTTCTCTACCGTTATAAGCGGTTCCCAAATTTCCCAACGAAAATATACTATAGAAGTATTTTGTTTGATTTACCAAAATTTCAGATTCTGAAATTTCTGGGCTATAAAATTCACTTTCTCCGTCAAGTTTATATTTTGAACTTTTAATCCACGTCTTACCTATCTTTTCATAGATAAATCGATATAGGTTTGTTGAAAATCCCTCTGTTATTACTGTCGTATAAACCAGTTTCTCATTCTCAAGTCTTGGATAAAAAGAAATAGGTTTACATCTGCAAACAATTTTAATTTTTGATTCTACACTTTGTCCAAGAGCTACTTGAAAACTGAAAATGATTAGTAATATGATTTTTTTCATGTTTTAACTTGATTCTTTAGGACTTTTGATTGTAAATTTTTTTGCTTCAAAATTCTCAAAATAGATCTTTAGAATCGAATTTCTTCACAAAAGAGAGTAAGTGTAATATAGCTTTATTGAATTTTTCTGTAAATCTCTCCTCCTCATATATATTAACTCTTATTTTCAATACTCCGAAGATTCGCTAATTAGGTTTGGTCTCTTTTTGGGTGACGGGTCACCTAATAACCCAATATATACAGTTTTGGTAGTCTTAAAAAAAGTGTAGCTACACTAAAAATAGCTTTAGCATAGATACACTAAATGTGGAATTAGGGGGGGTGACAAATAATCTTTAAAAGCCTCGTGATTTTATAGTTAAAAGTGTATTCATATTTAATTATTTGAATAGATATACCTAGGTCAATCAAAGTAAGCCTTTTGTAGATATTTCAACTTTTTAAAGTAGCTAGTAACGTATTGCGGACCTGTTCTATAGGGTTTTAAGCCTAATTTAAAGGATTTTATTTTAGCTAATTCTTTATTTGCTTTTGTTTTTGAAATATATCCATTATATAATATTATTTCATACCTACCATTTTTGGTTTCAAAAAACCTGGTTGAAATGCCTGAATCTTTAAAATGGGATGAACTATTTAATTCTAGGTTTAAATTAATTGCTTGACCCTTAGTTAAACCTTTTTCAATTACTACATAGTAGACGCCCATATTTCTAATATAATTTAGAGAGCCTAAGGTCATTATCATGATAAATAAAATTATTGCAAATATAATTTTAGAGAAAATGGAAACCTTCCCAGTTGATTTTAGTGAAGAATTATTTTTAGGGTAATACTCATGTAATGAGTTTTCTGAAGAATCATTTTTTTCATTACCATTTTCTTCTCTGGAAGTCATCTTTAGGTGAATAATCAACCCTGCGATTAAAACAAATAAAGAAATTGCTACCAAATGTAATCTGGAGGCAAAACCAGTAATTACATCTTGAATATCACTTAAAAAAGCATAGGTACTTATTGATATTGATATAATATTAGTCTTACTTAAAAAATAAGATTTTATTTTCTCTTTCATACTATTTTAGTTTTCGGTAACTCCAATCAGTACTTCAAGTTGGCAATCCATTTGCTTAATTCCTTGTTCCGATATAAAGGCTTTTGAGATAAATCCATCTAAGAAAAGTGAGTTTGAACATTCAAGTTCTGTAAAGTATTTGCTAAATCATAAAAAATAACCTCATTTTTAGAAATAGCGAAAACGACTACGTTATTTGGAAGAATTCCTGCGCAATTTCTAATATTATAATTTGCAGAAGTCGAGCTAAATTTATTATTAATCGATTCATCAATAAATAGCATTGGACCTGATTAAGTCGCAAACTTAATATTATTCTTTTCTGGAAAATCGGCTGTTAGGCGAAAACCAGCTTCTTTTTCTGTCATGATGTGAATAACTCCGTTAGGTTCAAGGAAAAAATTAGGGATAATTTTGTCTTTAGTTGGCTTAATTACTTTATTATTTGGCGGTCTTATTTCTTTGCCATTTTCTAATTAAAAACCTATTGGTTCTAATTTCTTATCAAACATTCCGGCGTTCATACTAAATAAAAGTTGGATTTTGAGGCTATCTAAATCTGATTTCAAGCCGTCGATGTTTTTATATATTTCACCTCTTGATTTTTTTCAAAATAAAGAAATGGTGACTTTCCTAGGGTTAAACTTTGTCGAAAGTATTTCAGATGAATTCGGAGAATAAAAGTAATATGCACCAAACCTTATGATGGTGGATAGAACTATATAGGATAATAAAATGTATGATTTAGTAAATTTCATGATTTAAATATATAAGTTCGCCTGTAAAGTAGAAATAGGAAAAAACCGAAAACTATCTCTAATGGATGTATTTAACTTTTTGAATATCTAATCTGCTTTGAATGACTTTACCTATAATTCAAATGATAATTTTTTAGTAGAGGTAAATTTTACCAATCGAGATGCAAATTCTATTGTTTCTATTTCTTTTATAATGGCATAAATAAACCTATTCTTTAGTCATATAATAAAATGTTAAAATCAAAGAGTTAGTCAAGTTTTTTTTGATAATTGCTAACCAATTCAAACTTCGTTTAAGGTATCTCTAAAGGAACCTCTATCATTAAAATTTGAATTGTTTCTTTATTCGATGTTTGATATCAAGATTTTAAATTCTTCAGAAATTTGATGCCTATAATCTTCTAACTCATTGGTCTCAAAAAATTCTAAAGATGCCACTTGTTTACGTTCAGGAATGTTTTTCCCAACATAGAGTCTCTTTGTTTCTGAAACCCCATAGAAACCAAAATATACATTATTAAAATGTAATTTGATAAATGGAATGCCACAATATTTTTCTCCATTTATATTTTTAGTATTTATTTCATAAGTGAATTTTATATCTTTAGATATTTCATTTACTAATTTTTGCATGAAATCATTTAATATTACGATGGCCTTAAGAAGTTCTTCGTCTATCTTAAATACAATTGTTGCACCTGTTTTTCTAGTGTGAAAAATTTTGGTATGATTATTTAAAATAACTAATAAATCATCAAAACTATTTGGCTTTAGGACAGATAATCTTTGCCTGAAAAGTACTTTCTCTAAATTACTGAAATTGAAAGGAAGCAATTCCTCATTCGATTCACTTCCATAAAGTTCTTCACGAAAAACATTCGTAAGTTTATTATATAAATCTATCAATCTATTTAAATTGGGTACATTATTCTCATCAAAGAAGAAAAATGAATTATCAATTGAAGACAGGGCAATTTCAAGCTTTTGCGAATTTTTTGATGAGATATGAATGCGTAAGATTGAAAAACTATGAATTAAATTAGCTGTTTCTTGGGCTGTAAATTTCCCGTCTTCTAAACAATTACCTATGGTTTCAAGAAAACTATTAAAAATTTTTAGTTTTTCTTCGTAGACTACAGATGATTTAGTTAGATTTTCTTGACTTTCTGTTTGATTTGATAGTAATAAAAGTGTTATTATAGTCGTTAAAATTGCTCCAATAACACCACTATTTATATCTTGAATTATTTGTGGAATAACGTTATCATTTATATCATTGATAACTAAAATTGTTAAAGAAATACTTAGTAATAAAAACAAATAGAACCAATACTTCTTATACTTTCTCATTCTGTCAAAATTTTAAGTTGATTATTCTTTTTAAACTATTTACTATTTAATATTAATTAGAAGAAGTTAGACATTCAAATTGTATTAATATTTGTTAGTTAAAATATTTTGATCTTAACTGGGCTTGCCCTTGAACATTCACTCACACTAATTTGGGAATTTTGGATAACTAATCATCGAATTAGCCAAGTCTGCTAAAGGTTTAGCTATCATTAAACATAGTAAAATAAAAACCACTGCGTGTAAAGCTGCGATATATAAATTATTTTTCGCCAATTCTATTTTCTCATTTTCTTGGGTTAAAATACCTATAAAATAAAAGGTGAATAGAAATACGCCATAAGATAATACTAACGCAAAAAAGGCAAATAAAACCCAAAACCATATTCCAGTAATAACACTTCCACTAGAGGCATAAAAATACAAGGCGTTTGTTGCGACGCCTAAAAACTGAAACAATGTCAATCCAAAGCCGAAAAGTACAGCACTAAATAAAACTAATGCCGCATTCGTTAGAGGCTTAGCTATTTTAAAAAAGAAGCTATTAAGTAACTTAATTGAGATGATTAGGTAAATAAGTGTTACGATCAACACAACCAAAAGATTCAAAATTTGATTATTCATATATTTATTTATTTTAATTACATATTATTTCCCAATCACTCCAGTTTTCCCACATACTCATATTACCTAGTTGGTTAGCTGGATCAAATCCGGTAACCTCCCAAGGATAATAAATCAATCCATTGTATTCAAGATAGCTAGTTTGAATCATTGGTTTAAAATTGGCAATAGCCAACATGGCATGTTTGCCTATTCCACCATCGGACTTAACATTGCCAACAATTAATGCAGCATCGTATCCCATTTTCTTCAATAATGCATAGGCTAATAAAGACTTGGTATCACAATCCCCTGTTTTTTTTAGGATAAACTCAGCTGGTGTAAAAACAGCAAATGGAGCTACATTATTACAACACCCTTTACCATCTGGTCGCGGATGGCAATCGTTTAACCAATTCATTCCAAACTCTCTACAAGGACATTGTTCAGAACCACTTTCGGATGGCCCATTAATTAAGGTATAAGGTGGTGTTTGAATTGCAGTCACAACATAATTAAGGATATCAATTCCATTAATTTTTCTGTTTGCGATATCGGTGCGCATAGCTGCGGCCATCGAATCAATGGGACCTTGACTTGCAGCAATAAAATCCATATATAATGTTCTCTCTGAATAAAAACTTGAATACTCTCTCCTAAATTTATTTGCTTCTAGTAAATCAGCAACGGGTACAGTAAACTTGATTGAATATTGATTATTATTATAATCTTTCCAATTCCAATATATTACACGTGTTTGTATATTTCTTTTTTCTTTTTTTAATAGTTGTAAGGAATCCGTTTTATTCTTTTCATAGAATACTAACCAGTCATTTACGGCATTCTCGTTAAAAAACATACTTTTAAAAAAAGGTAAGGTAAGTAGAAAAATCACGGTTAATGTAATCCAGAATAACCAATTACTTAAGTTGAAAAGTTTTTTCCCTCTATTCATTTTCAATACCTTTAATTAATAGAGCGTCATAATCAATTGCTTCTAATTCTTTTCTAATCTCGGCACATTTACGATCCGCGAGTATTCTAAATAGTAATGTAGTGGATATGTGCGAGAACATTAATTCTTTTATATACCCCCCTCCAGCAAACCTCGAACTTTTTTTAACCAATATAAATGGTATCAAAAATAAAATAGCGAAGAAAAGATCAAAAACAATTTTCCATCTACCTAGACATAAGTTTAGAATTTCAAAATTCAATAAAAAGGAATAAGAATTTATCAAAATAAATGGTTCAGATGGATTTTCTGTTAGCATGTTTAGGGTCCATTGAGCATTAGTTTTGATATCATAGTTAACCTGTAAATCTGTGGTACCTGAAACTACTTTTTTGATTTCATTTGAATTTTTTATAATCAAGAGTGCATCATTCATTTTGCCTTGAAACATTAGCATCTCAATTCCATTGGCAACGATGAAAGAAATAACCAATACCAAAACAATTTTTGTGGAAGTTATAAATAACTGCGATATATGAAATTCTGGCTTTTGAGGTTCCGCATTTGAAGTTCTTAGTGATTGTTCGTGTTCCGATATGATAGTCAACGCCTCTTCATCAGTCACCGATTCAAATCTTTTTTCTTTTATAGATTGGTAATAGGCTTCAAAATCATTCATCTTACCTTGTAATGCACCATCATTGGTATTCATATTGAGGAAAAGAACCAATAATAACAATATAAAACTTATGGAGGCAAAGCTAATGCCAAGAATAAATGATATAATCCAACTTTGAAAAAGAACTAGTCCAAAACAAAAACCAGATAGGGAGGCGAGTGCAACTAAAACGAAGAACATAGCAGCCAAGATATTATATGACAAAAACTGCTCTTCTCGTTTTTCCTGTTCCAAGCGAAGAATATATTCTTCTCTTATTCCAAAAATATATTTCCCTAGGTTCATTGTGGACATTTTACATTAAACTTCCATTTAGTAGTTGAAACATCGGGATTCGGAATGACACGAATCGTTAATTCATGTAACTCATTAGGCAGATAGTTGTAATGAAATACCAATTTTCCAGTACTATCTGCAAAACCTCTATTTTCCCAATTTTTATATTCCTCTTTCAAAAAAGTATCTTTCGTTTGTGCTACAGCTTTTCCGTTATAGGATACCTCTATTCGATCCGGTACAGTGAACATATCATAGTTAATTTCCACATCCCCACTCGTCGTCCCGAGTGTATAAATGTATTGTTGAGGAATACTTGCACCATTAAAATCTATTTGTGATCCACATTCAGATTTTTTCGGTCTTGTACGCTCAATAATACCTTCCAAACGTTTACGTTCTTTCTCAAGACTAATTCGCTCATTTTCATAATAATAGCGTTGAATGCTGCATATCAATTGCTGACCTAAGTTGGTAAATGCAAAAAACAAACCCAACAAAAATAAAATCCAGAATAAGCGTTTTAACCATTTTAAAATATTGGGTGGTATTTTGAAGTTCCATCCTTCCTTTTGTTTATCTAATTCTTCTCGCTTGAATGAGGATTTATCTGAATTGTTATCTGAATTTTCATTATCTAATACTTCTTCTGTATTATGATCTTTTTTATTACTTTCGGCATCTTGATAATGTACAGGTTTATTCTCTTCAAACTCCTTTTGAGGCTTTAACCTTTCACGGCTATGATCATCTTCTACTTCTGATTCCCCTACAACAGGTTCCGTAACGGAAGCTGATATTTGACCCCTAATATTGCCATAAGTGCGATTATTTATCGTTTGAAGGCCAGTAATAGCTATTTTACTCAGCTTTAATTGTGCAAGGCTAAATAATCGATCATTGGGTTCAGGCCACTGGGTACTTCTATTAATCTGGATGTTATTAATAGAATTGAGCGTAATTTCTCCAAATTGTAATTCAAATTGGTCTTTACCTATCTCCTCATTATCAGAAATAATACCACGATAAATTTGAATTAAATGTCTTTTATCATCAGGGAAAGCTTCACCTGCTGAAAGATGCAAATTTTGAAGAGTTCTAAATGACCCATCAAATGTACCCAAGACATAATATTTTATCTCCTTACTCATGGCTTCTTCCATTTAACTTCGACCCGCATATTTTGATTATACTCTAGATATGCTCCCCCAGTAACATAGGTTTTACTTAATTGACTTGATGGATCTAATAAAGGTTTATCTCCTTTCATTTCAATAGATAAGGAACTCGATGGAACGCCCATTTGAATCAAAGTATCCCTTAAATGTTCTGCACGCCGTTTGTCTATTTCAGGTACATTTTCTATCGATTTTCCACTGTGATATCCTTCAATAATAAACTGCTTATCTTCATAACCCGTAATTATTGAATATAAACGTTGAATATTACTCTTCGCACTCAATTCAAAATCAGACGAATTTCTGTAGAAATAGACTTTAAATGAATTCCCCATGACTAACTCAAAATTCTTATCGTAGTCAACCTTAACGCTATCTAAGAACCTTTGTTCATCATTTCGAGCCATAAGTGCCTTCTCTTTAAGTTCACATTGATCTTCCATAGACTGTAATTTTTCAAAGAGAGTAACTATAAACATAACAAACAATATAATCCCAAGTATCAACCAAAAATTAGCAAGACAACCTGAAAAATAGGATCTAAATCCATCTGAGGGCGGCGGGGTAATAGGTTCAATCGGATTTATAGGTAAAGGGGAATAACTACTATTATTATCACCGTAATTTTCCGAATTGCCTGAGGACCGATCATAATGCTCATCCACTAATGGTGGCTGAGGAGGTTGTTCATCAGGATCTAATTTATTTAGTAGAGGATACCTTTCGGTTACACCATAGGCTTCAGACTCTATTTCACCATACGTTTTTCCATTTATATCATAGGTACGAACAACCTTAGGATCTATGATAATTAAATCAGAAAGGTTATACGCCCTTTTACCAGAAAAAGGCGTTTTCTTGTCTGATTCAATGACGATATTAGGAACATTTTGCAATACAAAACTTGACAATTTACGGTAATGGTCAGGACGATAATTTTCCTCGAATTTGACATGAGTCAATTCGCCCTTGTAGATTTTTACCGCATGAATTGAGTCAACAGGGAAACTCTTGCTAAATTCTAGCACGTTTCCCTGTTCAGTATAAAAACTACCTCTAAATTTTCCTAATACAACGTATTCGTCTTGCATGAACTAGTCAGTGAGTGATATTAAACCTTATCAGTTTGCTCAATATCTGTCAAATTTGTCTGGTCTGTTTCAGACTGAACAAATTTCGAAGGATCATTTTCAATGGCCTCCCTTTCTTTCTCAGCAAAAAGCGTAATCGCATGAATGGCATTTTCTTTTTCCAGCTCATTCTGTCGCTTGGATACCTCTACAATCCGACGTGCATTATAGTTTTCCTTAACCTTGTGCAGGTTATTGTTTTCATCCGTAATCACTTCTAAAGAAATACCCTGCTTTGCTTCAAGAATCTGAGCTACATTATCTTGCATATAATCATAGGATGATTTCCAAATCATGAATTTGAAGATTACAGGGGCGATTTCAACAATCATGAACAATAGGCGCACCAACCAAATAGGCCAGAAAGCAGAATCATAAATTGGCTCTTTTACAGCAACCATTTCACCAGTTTCAGGGTTCTTTTTCTTTTCAACATCACCAGTTACTGCATTAATTTTTTCTACTTCTTTACCATGACTAGATAGTTTTTCAAGCATCATTAATTGGTCCAAAAATCCTGGGTGCTCCTTCAACAAAACAACTCTTGCGGAATCTTGCTTGTTTTTAATCTCAGCCTTATTCTTGGCCATATCTTTCTCAAGTGAATCAAGTTTTTGGGTAAGAATTTTTAAAGTACTTTCCTCTGTTATAAAAACTTTTTCTTTTTTTCTTGTTTCTGGACCATCTCCACCCCGGCCACTTTCTCCATTCATTTCTTTATTTACTTCTTTTTTAGCATCTTCAACTAAAACCTTCTGCTCATTAACTCGCTTATTTATCTCATTGTAAAGTGCGACTTTTTCCTCATCGTTTTTTTTCTCAAATTGTGCAATGTCGTAACTTTTACTTTGTGCAAGTTTATCCATTGACAACTTCCATTCTCGATCAATTTCCCTTTTAAATATATAAGTCTCTAAAGGAGCAGAAATCGTTAGACCAATGATGATGGCCATTACCAATCTGGGTAACATCGCCCAAAATTCTTCTTTAGTGATTTTTTCAGTTCCATCTCCTTTTACGGTAGAAACGATGAATCGATCTAAATTAAAGATAATTAAACCCCATATTAACGAAATGGGAATAGTGATTCCCCACCTTCCGCGCAATTCTTCGGTCCCAGTAATGGGATCAATCGTACCAGATACTGGACTAGCAAAAATAGTATGCATAGCAAATCCCATCGCCATCGTTGCCATGACGGTGGTAGCTAATACAACGCCCCCAATTCCGGCATTCTTGATATGATCCGAATACGGAGAAAATTGAAGGATTTGCGGATCTGCTCCAGCGCATTTCCATAAAAATTTCATCACCTTTTCCATGAAAGGGGTGTAGGTTTTTTTCTGGTAATCGACCAGTTCATTTAAACCAATGGAGTTATTGTTCTCACTCATGTGTTAATTATTTACGAGGTTTTATTTATTTGATTGTCATTTATTGCTTGGTTGTATTTTCCGGGTTTAAACCGGTATGTTTTCATTAAGGGTTGCCCCTCAATAAATACCTTGATAGCTTGCTTTTCGGCGTTTAAAGCAGATTCATAAACTAAGTTTGCATTACTAGGCTTCATTTTATTCTCCTTATAAAAAAATCGAGAAAAAAGGAGTTTTGGTAGCTGACGCCACTTCATTTCTGAATATTTCCAACCCTTATATTTTGAAGATGCGAGGGGAAAGGTTTCGAGCACATCATTATCTTGCCCAAAGTGTTTTTCCTTACTAAGATTGAATGTTTTTAGGGCATTTATGGCATCTGCACGAATGACAATTTCTTGGGATAATTTCCCGTTCGGGGTATTTGCTACCAGCGTAAATTGATTATTTCCTCTTTTGATAACAACGTAAGCTGAATTACCCTTTAATCCAGAACCTAAGGGCGCTAAATCTATGCTATAAGCACCTATTACTTTCCACGTTAACAAAATAACCATGCCCTCATAGAGCATCGTGGCACCATGATTTGAGAAGTACAAACTACTATCAAAAGTTTTTCCTACCAATTGATCCGGAATTAATCGCCAGGAGAACTCGACAATTTCAGGCGTTTGATTGGAAAATTTAATTCTTAAGTAGTTTTTTATGAATCCAAAATATGGAATTAGGGCCAGTACAAGGGCTACCAATACACCTATTCCCCAAGCGGTCAAGGGCTCTAAACTTCCAAACCAGGTGAAAAACTCTATCATTTTACTTTTAATGGGATAATTTTCAAGTTTGTATAATTCGTATTTCTTTCATAGCCGATTGGATTAGGAACTGTCGTTTCCAAAAGGGTATATGTTTTATTTTTGTGTGTAACTGTTTTGCCTCCTACATGCAATCCTGCAACACCCGTGATCATGTGCCCACCACCGTCTACTTCACATAGTATCAATACGATATTTTCAGTAGCTATCATATTTTTAAGAATTCCAGCCATTAAAGTTGATTTACTATCGCAATCTGAATAGGAAATACCTATGGTTTCATGTGGCAAAGCCAATCCAAAATACGTATAATTATCTTCATCGAAAACAGGTACCCCATATGGGATGTATTGAACAAAACACAGTGAAGCTTGAACTCGATTCAGATAGCTATCCTGGCCTCTAGCCTGAAGGGACGCCACGATAAAATGGGCAATACGTAAACATAAACCTTCGGATATTTTTATTACATGATTATAGTCTAATCCCCAGTCCGCAAAATCCTTAAAATAAAACCCATCGCTATTCAAATTCTTTTTTAAATAACTACCGTCCGAGGTGGCCAACTGAAAATGTTTGGTACCTAAAGGCCCAAAACAAGAGGTGTGTGCACCGTATTGACTGACTGTGGAGGAGGTATTATTTGATTCCAAATCGATATTAAATGTCACTTCCTCATTATTTAACAAAGGAAAACGATAAGAGAAACTCACCTTTTGATCTTTAATCGCCCCTTTTATAGAAAAGCCCCAGGCTTGATAATTTTCAGGCTCCCTACGATAATTTTTAGGTTTAGTTGAGAATTGTGTTAAAAGTTCAATAACCATTAAATTAGAATCATGCTTCAACTCCAATTTACCACGAGTAATCTTAAAGTGACTATTCAGGTAGATGACTGTAACAAACAAAATGGTAATGTAAATACTGAATTCAGACATTTAAAGGCTTAATTAATACAAGCTAGTTATTGTTATCAAGATAATAATTCATTGATTTTATTAAATTTGAATTTGGAGCAAACCCCCTTTTTAAAGCTATCGTTTTCAATTTTTCAAATTTAGCGTTTTCCGTTTTACCCGCCTGCATACATTTTAAGCAATAACCCTCAAAGTAGGTATTACTGTATTGAAATAATATCAAATGTCGAAAGCGTTCATCTAATATCTTTTTGCCATTGAAGTCTGACGTGATTGTATTACTTATTCGATTCCAATCATATTGTTCGTTATCGTACCATTCCTCAAAATCATTGGTAATCGGCTCTTTATGATTTTCGTCCAATACCTCTCTTAGAATTCGAGAAGAATTACCTTTAAAATAATCTTCATCAGGAATAAAATCTAAAAAGTCTTTTATTTTTTTCTTTTCGAAAAAGTTCTTCTCTTTTGTTATTAGAGTAGAAGATTCCATAGTTTTTATTTCAGAAATGGTAGCATTTTTAGCTTTCAAGCTGGTTTTTGTCTCTGAAACCATTGCCGCTTCTCCTTCTTTTATCGCATTTAAAATAACTCTGTCCTCAGATAAACAGGCTTTAAAAAACACTAATCCTCCTCCAAATATTCCAAAAAAATAATTTTTCAATTTATCCATATTCCTTAATCAACCTTTTTGAATACAGCGAATAAAATAACCGGCATTCTTATCAAATAATTGTATTTGAACCTTCCCCGTTTCTGAAAAAACAGTAAAACTATGAGCCGTGTAGTTAATCTTGCCGGTCTTAGTCCAACATGTACGTTTTCCGATGGCCTCCACAAACGTTCCCATGGGTAGGCGATGACGTACATCTATTAAACCCTCAAATCCCAAAGAATCTTTAATGAATAATTTTCCATGTTCTTCTGTAAATTGCTGCACATCTTCCACCGATGGAATATCCCATCCAGCTGGTGCTAGGCCAGAAGGGTGCATTACTGAATAATAATTATATAATATGCCCATCTTGTCCCCATGGCCATCAGTAGCATAACACCACGCTGGCAACCTATTGACTTTTGCTTCTATCCAGTCTTTGACTGAGGCAGCGTGAAGTATAGGGGTGCCATCAGAAAATGATTTTACTGCTAAGGAATTTTTCATCCAAATTTGCTTCCCTAATCGAATTGTCGGAAACTCATTTTTCTTCTTGATTAACTTGGGTTTTTCATCGTGAATTTCCTTTTCGACTGGAGGATTTTCTTTGATTTTTGGTAGAGATGTTTTCTCCTCTTTAACGGGTTTTGACTCTTTTGCAGCATATGGTTTTAACATCGGATGCGTGGATATATCACAAAGAGGGCACCAATAATCAGGAGTTGCTTCCTCAAACAAATGCTCTGGATTGTTTGCACATATAAAACGATAAGTTGGCATACTATTTTATTGATTTTAAAGTGTTCTCTATACTTTTTACTTGAATCAAGATTGAATTAATCTCCCTTGTCAATTCATTCAGTGTAGTATTATAACCATGGATATAACGATCAAAAAACTGCCTCTGTTTGCTATCTTGCCACTGTTTTGAAGAAGTCTCTGAAAGTGATTTAAACTGGTTTTCCAAATTTTTGGAAACGTTCCGACTCTCCTCTAAATTCTTACTTGCCTCGTTTGAAGATACACTCATCGATTTATCATTTTAAATGCGGAAAAATCATTTGGACCTATTTGTTGAATTTTATAACCGTTCTTTTCTAGTAAGTTAAAATCCAATGATGAAACCTTATCAATAGAAATTTTATTCCCTTTTGTACCATTTTGCTTCGCCTGCCGTTCCAAGTTATCAATTTGCGATTGACCCAGTTGGTTCCCTTTTGTAAAATGGAAGGTATCACCAAGCATTCTGATATTAGAGCTTGAATAATTGCCATTTCCCGGCCCACCTCCAGAAAAACTTGATCCGCTCGTATTGGTAGCAGGTAATTGCAAATATTCTCTGGCTACTGCCTCAAGACTGTCCAATACTTGATTCGCTTTAGAAGTTGAGTTCAAGATATCATCTGCTTTTGTTTTCAATTGCCTAGAGCGAATCATCAGATGCTCCACTGAGGATAGGGAATTTTTCAATACTCCTAACTTCTGATTCAACTGGCTAAGTTTAGCCTTAGGATCATCTTGCCCTCGTGAAGTTCCTTGATTCGGAATATTTTCCGCTTGCGAAGCTAGTTTTTTTTGCTTCTCAATTTCTTGTTCAGTTTCTTTAATATCAACCGCAATATCTCTCTTTAAACTCTCTAAACTCGTATTCGTATTCGTTACAATACCAGGCAAACCCTGCCCCAATTGGCCTATACCTCTTTTAAGTTCTCCAAAAACAGCAAGATCATTTATTTTAATATCACTCATATTGGCACATTATGATACTTTCGTATCAATTGGGAACGTTGTTTTAATGAATCGATGATCATTTCTATGGATTTATTCATTTCTTTAATGACTCCTTCAGACTCCAAAACCCTTGACCTTAATTCTTCAAACTTTCTATCTTTAAACCCACTGGAATACAACTTATCCAATTCCTTTTCCAAGCCTTGCTTAACAGAAGTCATATGTTCAGCGGCGTCTAAAAATCGTTTTATTTCTTGATTCAAAATCTGAGCATTATTCTCAATTCTCATTATTTTCCAATGTTATTTTTAAGATATTGTTCTATTAGTGGTATCCACTCTTTTTCACTGTGTTCTTTGTATCGTTTTAACTCATCCGACAATGGCTGTAGCTTCTTTACATGACCAGACATACTTACCTTGAATTCTTTAAATTTTTCATCTTTCCAATACTGTTCCAAGGTATTAATAGATTGTTCCATTTGAGACATACTTTCACTCAATTTGGAGGAGAATAAAATCAGACTCCGATTAAATTCAGCCAAAGCCTTTATATTTATTTGAGCACCGTTTGTTGTAGACATAATAATTACAATTTTTTTGAATTTAAAAATGCGGAAATAAATTTCTCCTGTTTTTCAAGATAATTTTTATAGGTATCCATGAAATGCATTAATGCGTTGAGTTCTGCCTGGCTACTATTCACTCGATTTCTAAGTTCTACATATTTTATATCCCTATGACCTTCTTGATAAAGGGTTTCAATATTGACTAATAATTTTTTCGATACAGTATCAAGTTCTTCTCGCAAAACTTGAACTTTTTTTGCCATCATTGTTAATCCTGCTGGATCAACAAATGCTATATTTCCACTTGACATATTTTTATAATAATTTATTTAAAATTTATTCCTCTATTTTGTCATCTAATGATATTGTTGCGTCATCAGGAACCATATTTAATAATTTGGTCCAAAAATCACTCTCGTCTTCAATTTTATTTTCTGTAATTGGCTTAGAACTATTTTCCAATGATGAAAATACGATTGGATCTTGCCTATCGATTAATTTACTATTCAACACATCATTTTTAAGTTGTAGTTGAACATAAGATTTAAATTTGGAGGCTTGTTGCGTTGACTGAGCGTAATAAATCCCTTTCGAGGTCATTCCTATATTATCATTATCGATTAATCTGCTGGCTAATTTAGAGCCAATCATGTTATCTGATTCTTCTTCATTCATGAAGAAAGCGATTCGATGCTCAAAACACCCAATATAATCACGACTTATCTTACTTATATTCGAAGGTTTATTTACTTCACAAATAAAGTAAATCCCATAGGTTGAACCCGAAGAAAGTAGAATTTGAAGTTCTTCAGCTAATGCATTAAGTCCGTATTCAGAGGATTGTAATTGTACGAATTTCTCAAATGCAGGTAAAATGACGATTAATGGTAAACGCTCACCATTTTCTTTCCGATTTTCCAATAAAGCCCTTAATTGTGAAACAACTTCCTCAAACTTACTATTATCAAAATATTCGTATGAGTTGCTTGGCATTGCGTCAATAACTTCCTTTAATCCTAATTCTGCTAATTCTTCATCTTCTAGAGGATTGACAAACTTCATAGAAAATTGTCCCTCAGGAACAGTATAAGTGATACTTGAAATGATTGAAATTAAAGACTGCATATTCATTTCTCGATCATTTCCAGAAATTAAAATATTCTGATTAGTTGACTTAGCATTGATACGCCACGTGAATGAGAAAACATTTTCAGTCTTCATCAAAAAAGACTCACCTAAGAAGCACGGAATTCCTTGTTTTTTAAATAATTCAATTGATGACGGAGCATTGAGCCAATCGCGCATTACAATGTTTTTCTCAAAATATGCAGGCTGCGCAGCATCTATAAATATAGCATTAGGCTGACTGATTCCCCTTTCTGAAACCGCTTCTCTAATTTCAGTTAGAAGTGGTGCAAGGTCATGATTATCTAATAGAAAGGATTTAAATAAAATATTTCCTCCCTCGGAATTTAATTCTCCATAATTATAATTAATGAAACCTTCACCTATCCTTGTTATGTCCTTATATCCAGTATTTGATAAACCTAAAATGGACATAGCAGCATCAGGGCTGGATTTTAAAAGAATGCGAGTTGGAATTTGGGTCACTGCTTGATGGAAAGCACCCACTTTTACATTGCTGAAATTTTGAGTAGCAAGCAGTAAATTTATACCCATTGCTCGTCCTTTCTGAACAATGTTTAATATGTTTGAGGAAATCTCATTAAGATACATATCATCATTCGTGTAAATCGATGCAAACTCATCAATTACAACAATGGTACGCTTCGGAGCGGATTTAACTAATACTGGATCACGGTATACATCTTCTAAGTTATCGATATTATATTTTGCATATTCGGTATATCTTCGATCCATTTCTCTTTTGAGGTTTTCAAAAACATCATTTATCAATTCATTTTCAGCACTAAATGCATATAATTTTACATGAGGCAATTGTTGTGCCTGGAAAATACTAAATCCAGCTCCATTTTTCATATCAATCAAATACAATTCCACTTCATCAGGTGAATAATTCAATGCGACAGAAGAAATAATTGCTTTTAATAAATTAGTTTTCCCGGAACCTACACCTCCGCACAACATTGCATTAGATAGCCCTTCTTTTGTTTTAAAATATAAATACTCTAATCCATCTTTGCCATTTGATTTCCCCAAAGGGATTTTTACTTCTCCACTAGCGGCTTCAGCGAACCAATTCTCTTTATTCTTTGGTACCTGATTGATAAATTTCAAAACGGAACGATTGAGCTCTACTTCATTTAATTCCTGAGTAAACGTATTTATTAATAATTTTTTATCGTCATTATTTAAAATATCAACCTGAAATTGATTTGTTGAAATTACATCCGATGAGAATTTGCCAGTTAAATCTAAAATTTGAATTTTTTCTTTTGATGCATTTTCCAAGTAGGCGTTTAATTGCAATGCATCTTGTTTATCTATTTTTAATAAAAAAACAAAATTTGCCCCATAATTTACAAGAGATGCAATTCTTTCAAGCAAAGTAGACGAATTGTCTTTTAATAAAATTGACTGGAATTGGTCAATAACATACAAATGATATGGAATGATATCATCATATTGTTCTTTTTGAATTTGCTTTATATTATACTCATGAATAGACTGATGGCTATCATGGATATCTGACCAAATTAGAGCTAATTTATTTCGCACATTATTTTCCAACGCTTCAATTGAAGACAGCAAATAATCATAGTCGACACCTTTTGAAATTACCTTAGGGGACATGGTTAAAAATTCACGAAACTTCTCGTACATGCCGGTATCTAACAGATTAATTTTAACCTTATCAGGTAAGTTGGATATTAATACCCTAAAAATTAATAAATCGGAAATCGACTCAACAACTTCCTTGGTTTCATCGTCATACAATAAAATAAGGTTTTGTTTGTCTTGAAAATCAATGATAACTGGAAAATTAAATAGCTCTTTACGGATTCCTAAATCAATTTCTTTTGTTTCAAATCCAATGCGAATCTCACTACTCGTAGATGCGTAAGAAGCAACTGGAAAAGATACCAATGATTCAGAACTTGCAGTCCCTTTTTTATTTTCATAATGAAATCGAACAAACGAATTAAAATTATCAACAAAAGTGTCTGATTTCAAAGACATCTCCTGATCCAAAATTTCCAACTTCGCTTTCCATTCTTGCAATAATTTTTGGCCTTTTTGTACTTCTTCTTCTCTTAACTGTTCATATTTTAAGGTATTCTTTTTAATCTTATAATTACAATGTTCATTAATAGCATTTTCAAGTTCCAAAATGCGCTTTTGCATTTCTGGTGTTGTTTCTGCCTTATGGAATTCTTCCATTAAAGTCTTATATCTCCAAACCTCAGCCTTTAAATATTCACATTGACTAATTAGTTCTTGATTACCTTTTTTGTATTCTTCATCGAACGCCTGAAGATGGGCATTTAATTTGGTCTCAAATTCAAAATGAGATTGTTCAAGACCTTCCTTTTTTTGATGATAAAGTGTTACTTCTTTTTGAAATGATTGTTCAATATCAGATAAAGATGCGCTCGTATACTTTTCGGAATTCATTGAAAAAAGGTTAAAATGAAAAACAATATAAAAAATAATAAATATAATTATTTTTTATATTAAAATCGTTATAAAAATATCTTTAAATTACTACCTACATAATTTCAAAACATCTAAAGATTCCATTTTTCTCGTTTATGAACCTTAGTTTAGCATTTAAATATTGAATCATAATTCTAATTTCGGTTAACTTATCATGCTAATTTATTAGTTTAATTTTTAAGCAAAAGAGTTATTTATTTAACGGTAACTTTCTCATTCCTCTCCGATCCCTTCTTTTCCCAAAATAATAATGTTTGGCTAATTTCCTTCACAAAACTCGTTAGCAATGCCCTTTAAATTTAGCCATATACCTTGACGCGGAATTGTACAAATCTCAGTATATTTCATCTTTGGACTACTCTATTTTCTCGAGGGACTCCATTGAGAAAAAACGCCTATAAATTTACTGTAATTCGCTTTTTTACTTCACCGAACTCGAAAGTTGACACCCTCAGGGTAATACATGTTCAACCGATAAAAGGTCTTTTCTATGGGCTTCATACTAATCTACAAGTTTTCGAACGCTAGAATTTCTAGGTTGTTTTCATTTTTCGCTATAATATGATTTGGGTCAATCTTTTGCAAGATGAGTTTCAGAAATAGTACCATCACCCAAGTGTCTCTACTATAAGAAAGACTTTACGATGCTAATTTAGATATCAGTCTATTTATTATTTTTTGGGCGGTCTAAAAGGATTTGACTAGGTAAAATTTATTGTGATGGATATAATTCCTTGGTGGCCAACTTAATTTAAAAAAATGCCTTATCACAATTATTTAAGTTGATTTGGTTTATGTAAATACTCATTTAGTCAAGCTAGGAAATGGGCCTTTATTACCTTTATAAATTATCATAAAAGTTTAAGGAATAGGTCAGGTTATGATTTATTATTATTATTATTATAATTAGATCATAATTGTCAATAAATGTCAAATTTAGGTAAGTTAGACGCGAAATTTTTAAAACCAATACTATGGCAATTACTAAATCTTTTTTCAAAAATTGTTGATAATGGGATTCAAATAATCGGTCTCGAAATTTTGGCCCTTCCGTAATTTTTACAAATACGAAATCGATATTTTCAGAAATTTTCGCGTAATCAAAAGGGTTATTCCAGTGTTACAAATAAATGCCTTTAATTGGATATTGCCACATATTTGGGTGAGATAATTACATTATTACACGTACTTTAATCCGTAAAATGGACCTTATCAGTCTGAATAACAGCTTTGGATGCACTTTTTACCTTTGGAGTTATCACCATGTTTTTTGAGGCGCCAGATTGAAAGGACTCTATCACGCTAGTTGAATTGAAAGAATGTATTGGTTGCTCAATCATATCGCTAGCATTATTATATAATACTTCCGTCCGTTATATGCCATTTATGGACTTATTCAAGGTGTTTTTTCAAAACATTATATCCAACCAAGTAGCCAAAACCCACAATTTTGGCGACATTGATAACTGTATATTAAAATTTACTTGTATATGTTTGCGAATACATCTTATTGCCATTGACAAAAAATAGGAATTAGTATTTTTTTTATGTTCTATTGGTATAAGTTTAATTCTTTGAATTTTGAAATTTACCATATTCGATTGAAGTATCCTCTTAACTCCTGAGAGCATTTTTTGCATAAGTTATGAAGTGCGTCAAAGTGATCTTTGCCGTTAGCAGCCCTCATGTAGCAGCCTTCATTTGGGCAGTGATTTAAACCTTGCGTGTGACCAATTTCATGAATGGCTAATTTATAAAGCTTATCGAGTTTATTTTTTCCTTTCAATTTAAAAGTAGATGCCACGCAGGACCGGGTAATTTTCTTTCCCAAGCCAAAAATTCCCCAATACTTGACTTTACCTTCCATATTTGTATAAATATGCTCTAGGGTAAATCCAATGGTAACATGACCCGTTTTAGTTCTTTGGCCTAAATATATCAATAAAGAATCAGCTTGGTAACGTTTGATTGTTTTGTTATAAGCTTGCTTTGGCAGATCAATAGGTTTGTTGATCTGAATGTTTGGGAAGGTTTTAACAAGCTTATTTCTAACGAATTTTAAAGATTGGGTCGGAAAATCTTCAAACGGTTGGAAGACGATCATAGTGTTGGTTTTCTTATTTTCAAATGTAGAAATGATTTTATCACAAGAAATTAATCCGAAACTTAATGTGAAACTATGTGCAAATGATATTCCTATAAAATTAATGATTCCGCACAAATCAATTCTTTTCAATAGGTATTTTAATGTTTAGTAAATTTAGAATCTCCAAATGCCAAAATCGGCAAAAAGATGAATGGTAGCAATACAATTCCCACAGTAAATTCCTCTACTTTCCCGAATTGTTTAACAATCAAATTGGTTTCCCCAATGGACCAGATTAATCCAATGTATGTGATTTAAGCTAGAAGTCCCCGCCACCAGGATTTTTCCGCTATTTTCATGGCGATCAGCATATTTTAAAAAGGAATGAATGCCTGCCAACCTGCTTCGCCTGCTTTTTCGAAAATTCTCCAAAGTTCAATAATCTGCTGGATAATTAGTAATGAGAGCAGCATAAGTAAAAGCAATATCTCTTCACCGCTCATGAAATATAAAAAAAGTAGTAGATTTAGGAGTTGCGTTTTGTTAGTGATTTAGGTTAGTAAACATAATAAATAAAATATTTTAATAGTTTAATTTATTATTTAACGGTTAATCCCCTTATCCTCTTCCTTTCCCCCCGCTTTCCCTGAATGTAATAATGCTTCGCTAATTCCTTCCCCAATGCTTTTTCGAAATGCCCTTTGATTCGGGCGATTTTTTCTGAAGCGGAATTATGTAGCGCATTGCACATGTCATCGATCGATTGCCGCATTCCCATCAAAGAAGCCAAGGATGAAATATTGGTGTAAATCTCCTGTAATTCGGCTTTGTGCTCGACCAAGCTCGTTAAATGAATACCTTCCGGGTGGCGCATGAAAAGTAGGTATAAGGTTTTCTCCAGAGGTGTCATCCGGATCTCTAAATTCCCATAAGCAGGTATCACTAAATTATTTTCAACCGTCACGACCAATGGACTCGGTTGAATATGTTGGCGCATGTTCTGCGCAAACAACATCTTGATCCGCAAGGACTCCATCAACTCAAATATGTGATTGATCTCGGGCGGCGTTAGTTTGGGAGTTAACAATTGCATACAAGCCGGACAGATATC
>JACCDX010976946.1_pt1 | contig 22240 bp, 20 predicted proteins | sample 7449681 | NCBI WGS metagenome assembly JACCDX01 (sample SAMN15323450, study PRJNA562643) | freshwater metagenome | isolation source: river surface water | place: USA:Blue River Watershed | collected 2017-08-18
AGGCGTTGGCGCCCACCACAGGGCGCCCCATGTCGGCGACGGTCCTGCCCACTTCGGGCAGGAAGGTGCCCGGGCCGACCGAGGCGGTTAGGTCGTCGCCCTCGACCACCGCCACCCGCAGCTTCAGCCCCATGCGGCGCGCCAGTTCAACGACCGCGCGGCCGGCAGCCGTCGGGTTGGCCACGCCCATGTTGGTCAGGATGGTGGTCCCCTGGGCCATGCAGTCGGCCAGCACGGCGCCCAGGCGGCGCTCGATCTGCGGGTTGTAGCCCTTGGCCGGGTCGGCCCGGCGCGCGAGATGGCCATAGGCCAGGGTGCGCTCGGCCAGGCACTCGAAGGCCAGCGCGTCGAGGCGGCCGCGTTCAGCCAGGTCGCGCGCCGGGTCGATCCGGTCTCCGGCAAAGCCTGCGCCGGCGCCGATTCTCAGGGACATGGACTCTCCAGGTGAGGTCACCACCAAAGCCCGGATTGTGCCCTCGCCTGTGTGCGCGCCTCAGTCCCGGCCGATCCGCACGCCCTTGCCCCACATCGTGACGGCCGCCTCTCGCAGCGCCTTCACGATCTGGCGCACTTGCGGCGTGGCATTGTGGTGGCGGCGGGTGATGATGCCGTAGTTTTCGGCCCGCACACCGAGATCGATCCGCAGGTCCGCCCACAGGCCGGCGGTGCAGAACGGCTTGGCAAATTCCTCCGGCAGCAGGACCAGCGCGTCGCTATTGCGCAGGACGCCCATCATCAGCGGGACGGACAGTGTCTCGACCAGGCTGGTCAGGACGGGCAGGCCGTTCTGCACATACAGCGAGTCGATACGGGCACGCAGGTCCGTCCCCGCGGGCGGCAGGATCCAGGGGCAACGCGCCAGATCCTCCAATCCGAGTCCGCGCTTGCGGGCCAGGGGATGGTTGCGCCGGCCAATCACGCGAAAAGGTTCAGCCACCAAGGGCTCGAACAGCAGTTCCGGCTCGCGCGTGGCGTCGCGCACGCGCGCAACGATCACGTCGTAGCGGCCCTCCGTGAGGCCCTCGATCAGGTTGCGGCTGGTGTCCACCTGGACGTTGAGCAACAGCTCCGGTGCGGCACGCGCCAGCCGCAGCAGCGCGGCCGGCAGGTAGGTGGCGCTGGGACTGAGCAGGCTGCCGATCGACACCTGCACCCGAGCGCCGCTGCGGTAATTGCTGATTTCCTCGGCAGCCCGCGTCAGCTCCTGCAGCGCCGCCTGCGCGCGCCGCACGAAGATCTCGCCGTAGGGCGTGGGCACCACGCCCCGCGCATGGCGATCGAACAAGGGCGCGCCCACCTCCTCCTCCAGACCTGCCAGCAGCTTGGATGCCGCCGACTGGCTCATGCCCAGAACCTCGGCGGCGACGAGCAGCGACCCGCTGACCTTGAGCTGCGAGAGCAACTGCAGCTGCCGCAGCTTGATGTGGGACGTCCAGGCGTGGCGGGAAGACTCATTCATGCGGGTACACCCTAGGGTTTCCAAATTCGCATAGCTTAACGCCAAGAATTCACTTTTCAAGCAAGCCGCGAGGCATACAGTCGCCTCAAACAAGAGGAGACACGCGAGGATGATCACCGCACAAGATGTGGAGTACCACACGCCGCCCAACGCGGACCACCGCTGGGCGGAGACCTTCATATTTCCGATCGCCATTCCCGAGGAACGCCTCCTCGTGATGGTGTACGTGGTGGCGCGACCCAAGCTGGGCGTGATGCTCAATGACATCTACATCTACGGCACCCTCACCGACAACCGCGCGGAATTGCTGTACATCGACAGCCAGGTCCATCTGCCCGCGCCGGCCCGATTCAGCGACATCGATTCCCCGTCCGGACTGAAGATCAAGGCGGTCAAGCCACCTCGCGAGTTCCGCATCGACTACGTCGGCTTCGACGACACCGAGATCCACGTCGACTGGAACGGGATCATGGAGCCCTTCGACGTGCATGACCTCAAGCACACACCGCACGCGGTCGGTACGCACGAGGAGAAGATGGCCAGGTCCGGCCTGGCCAAGGCCTGGAACGGTCACTTCGACATGACCGGCCGGGTACGCGGCACCGTCAAGGTGCGTGGCAGGCAATACCAGGTCGATTCCCTGGAGCGCATGGACCACAGCTGGGGCGAGCGCGGGGAGAACGACCTGCCCCCGATGGACTCGATCTCCGCGCAGTTCGACGAAAAGCTCGCCTTCCACCTGATCACGCACATCGACCTGGACGCTCCCATGGGGAAGGACCAGCGTCTGGCACACGGCTACGTGCTGGACGACGGCAAGCAGTACGGCGTCGCCACACTGGATATCACCTCCAACCGTTTGGGCGTGACCGTCACCTCGATGGACATGACCGTGGTCGATGTGAGGGGCAAGACCTTCCGCCTGCAGGGACGTGCCGACGTGGGCGCGCCGTGGAACATCTACGCGACCACCTGCTACACTGCCCTGATGCGCTGGACAATCGGTGATCGCACCGGGTACGGGGTAGTCATGGAAGTCCTGCCGCTGAAGTCCTTGACCCGCATGCGAGGCCGGCGCGGGACTGACTGGCCGGCCGCGATCACCACCGGTTGATCGAGGACGAGAGATGACGAAGAGCGACGCAAGCGCCGACCCCGGCCTGGCCTTCCTGGCCCAGGTGCGGGCCGCCAACCACGCGCAACGCGACACCCCCAGCGAAGACTTCATCGCGCAAATGCGCGCGCGCTACCCCACCGAGCGCGAATTCGACGCGATGCTCACGCGCAAGATGCGCAATCGCCTGCAGCCCCGGCGCAAGGACATCCCCCTTGAGGACTTCGGCCGCCACCTGGACTCATTCCTGCGTGACCACGTGCAGGGCGACTACGCGGTCCATGACCTGCAGTGGATGTCCGGCGGTGGCTCCAAGCTGCAACTGACCTTCTCCCTGGAGTGGAGCGACCCCACGCAGGGCGTCACGCGCACCCGCACCCGCCTGGTGATGCGCATGGAGCCGCAAGAGTCGCTCAGCGCCACGAGCCGCGCGCGCGAGAGCCAGCTGATCAACGCGATGGCCGCCATCCTGCCGGTCCCCCGCGTGTATTGGGTGGACACCGAGGGCCGCTGGTTTCCCGAGCCCACCCTGATCTACACCTTCGCCAGCGGCGTGACCAAGCCGAGCGTCTCCGACGGCCGCATCTCCGGCGTCGGCAGCAAGTTCGACGCGCGCCTGCGCGCCGAACTGGGCACGCAGTTCATCGAGCACCTGGCCCGCATCCACACCTACGACATCGGCCAGGCCGACTTCAGCGCCTTCGACATCCCCGCCACCGAAAGCACCGATTCAGCCCTGTGGCAGCTCAATCGCGCCCGCCGCATCTGGGAAGAAGACCGGGGCGAGGAAATCCCGCTGATGGAAGTGGCCGCCACCTGGCTGCAGCGGAACCTGCCGGCGCTGGACCGGGTCAGCGTGCTGCATGGCGACTACCGTGCGGGCAACTTCCTGTTCGACGAGGCCAGCGCGCGCATCACCGCCTGGCTGGACTGGGAACGCGGCTACCTGGGCGACCGCCACCGCGACCTGGCCTGGATCACGCTGCCCCTGTTCGGCAACTACGCCGAGGACGGCAAGACGCTGCTGGTCTCCGGCCTGGTGCCGCTGCAGGAGTTCTACGACCGCTACGAGGCCGCCTCCGGCCTGCGGATCGACCCGGTCCGCCTGCGGTACTACCGCATCCTGAATGGCTACCAGCTGGTGGCCTCCACGCTGGGTACCTCCTCGCGCGTCGCCCGCCTGGGCCGCTCGCACCAGGACGTGCTCCTGACCTGGATCGAGGGCGTGGTCTACCAGCTTGCCAACGAGTTGAAGAACCAGATCCTGGAGGCGCGCTGATGGCCGACCACAGCTTGAACGCGATCCGCGCCGCCGCCAAGGCGGTGGAGGAAGTGATCCTGCCCGCGCTGGATCCGAAGCACCCGCTCGCGCGTGAACAGGCAGGCCTGGTGGCGCGCACGCTGCGCCTGATGGAGCAGCGCGTGGACTACGCCCATGCCCGCAACCGGTTTGAACTGGCGCAGGCCTGCGACCTGGGCCAGGCGCTGGCGGTGCCGCCCTTTGACGTCTCGCCCGCCCTGGACCGTGCGCTGCGCGAAGCGGTGCAGACCGGACGCGATCTGCTGGCAGCGCCTGCGGCGCGGCCCTCGCAGCTGCAGGCGGCCACGACGACCCTGGGTGAACTGGTGGCGGCGCTGGTGCGTACGGTCGATGCGGTCCGGCCTGAGGCCTTGCCGCCACTGGAGCGGCTCGTGCTGGAAAAGTCCTCGGCATGGCTGGACATGCAGCGCGCCTGGTTCCTGCCCCAGGGCTGGGAGCCGGCCCCCGACCAGATTCCCCCGCTGGACGCGATCCTCTGAGGAAAGCACCCCGAGACACCTGACTTGTGCGCAGAGGCGCGGCCCCCCAAAGGTCCGCACCGCGTCTCCTGCCGGCAACCTGAAGCGGATCGCAGAACGACACGAGGAGACAGAAGTCATGTGGTCATACGCCGACATCGCGAGCGTGGCGGACATCGTGCGCCACTACGGTGCGCACAGCCCGGGCAAGAAGGCCCTCGTCGAGGGGGCCTTCTCGCTCACCTTCGCCGAGCTTGATGACGCGTCCTCGCGCCTGGCCAGCGCCTTGCGCCAGCGCGGCGCGGGCGAAGGCGCCGTGGTCGGCTTCTTCGGCAAGAACTCCATCCCCTTCTTCGAGGTGCTGTATGGCGCCGCGAAGGCCGGCGCGACCCTGCTGCCCCTGAACTGGCGCCTGGCCACGGCCGAACTGGCCGAGATCGTGCAGGACGGACAGCCCCTGGTGATCTTCCATGACCACGACCTCACGCCGCAGGTCGAGGCACTCGCGCAGCAGTCGAAGCACCGCTTCGAAGCCATCGCCCTGCGTCCGGCCGACAGCGTGCACGGCGGGCTGGAAAGCCTGCTGGCTGGCGCCTCCCCGCAAGATCCGGGCGGCCCCGCCGATCCGCGTTCACCCGCCTGGCTGATGTACACCTCGGGCACCACCGGCCGCGCCAAGGGCGTGCAGCTGACGCACCAGGGCCTGAACTACATGCGCCTGTGCGAGCACTTCGAACCCGTCTTCCAGTGGAAGTCCGACGACGTGCTGATGATGGTGATGCCCAACTTCCACCTGCTCGGGACGGCCTTGCCAGTGCAGGCCATGTACAACGGCTGCACCGTCTCGGTCATGCCGGTGCTGGAACCGGGCAAGCTGCTGGAACTGGTGGCGCGCACGCGTCCCACCATCCTGGTCGTTGCGCCCATCGTCATCCAGATGATGCTGGACCACCCCTCGGCCAAGGCCACCGACGTCAGCTCCCTGCGCCTGATCATGTACGCGGGCTCACCCATCAGTGCCACGCTCCTGAAACGCGCAATGCAGGAACTGCCTTCGCAATTCATGCAGTTCTACGGCGCCACCGAAAGCGGCGGCGCCATGAGCATCCTGCGTCCCGAGCAGCATGACCTGAGCGATGAAGCCAAGCTCAAATCCTGCGGCACGCCCCTGCCCCTGATCGACTTTCGCATCGCCGACGAACAGGGCCAGGCATTGCCCGACGGCCAGACCGGCGAGATCATGGTGCGCTCCCCCGCGCTTTTCAGCAGCTACCGCAACCAGCCGGAGCAGACCCGCTCGGTGCTCGCTCAAGGCTGGTACCGCACCGGCGACGCCGGCTACCGCGACCCCAAGGACGGCCTGTACTACATCGTCGACCGGGTCAAGGACATGATCGTCACCGGCGGCGAGAACGTGTATTCCGCCGAAGTGGAACAGGCCCTGATGAAGCATCCCGCAGTGGGCGCCTGCGCCGTGGTTTCCGCCCCGGACCCGCGCTGGGGCGAGCGGGTGACCGCGGTGGTGGTGCGCAAGCCCGACACCACGGTGTCCGAGCAGGATCTGATGGACCACTGCCGAACCCTGATCGCCGGCTACAAGGTCCCCAAGCAGGTCGTCTTCGAGACCTCCCTGCCGATGAACCCCACTGGCAAGGTCCTCAAGCGCGTGCTGCGTGCGAAATTCTGGGAGGGCCAGGATCGTGCAGTCGCCTGAAGCACAAGCCCCGCAGGGCGGGCGCAGCGGATGGATCGACCGCCTGTTCAAGGCGGTCGAAGCCGTGCTGGCCATCCTCCTGACCGTGATGCTGGCGCTGGTCCTGGGCAACGTGGTCCTTCGCTATGGCTTCGGCACCGGCATCAACGTCTCCGAGGAACTGTCACGCCTGATGTTCATCTGGGTGGTCTTCATCGGCGCCATCCTGGCAGCCCGTGAACGCAGTCACCTGAACGTCGACCTCCTGGACAGGATGCTCCCGCGCCGCGGGCGCTGGCTCATGGCCCTCGTGGGCGAGGCCATCGTGATGGCCTGCTGCGTCATGGTGGTGTGGGGCACCGCCCTGCAGCACGACATCATCGCCACCACCCGGTCGCTGCTCGTGCAATACCCCATGAGCCTGCTGTATGGCGTGGCCTACCTGTCCTGCGGCGGCATGGCCATCCTGAGCCTGGTCCGCATCGTGCGGCTGATGGTGGAAGGGCCGGACTCGCCAGCCCTGGAGCCCAGCGCCGCAGCCGAAGTGGTCGTGAAGGAGGCTGGCGTATGACCGTCATGATCTTCCTGGTAGCCCTCATGGGCGCGATGGCCATGGGCATTCCGATCGCCTTCGCCCTGCTGGTATGCGCCTATGCGCTACAGGCTTTCCAGGGCAACTTCGACCTGACCATCGTGGCGCAGAAGCTCGTGGAAGGCGCGGACAACTACTCCCTGCTGGCCATCCCGTTCTTCGTGCTGGCGGGCGAGATCATGAACGCCTCGGGCATGGCCCGCCGCATCGTGCAGTTCGCGCTGGCCTGCGTGGGCCATGTGCGTGGCGGCCTGGGCCTGGTCACCATCTTTTCGGGCATCCTGCTGGCCGCCATCTCGGGGTCGGCGGCGGCCGATGCAGCCATCCTGGGGGCCATGCTGATGCCAGTGATGCGCAACTCCGGGCACGACGTGCCCCGGTCGGCAGCGCTGATCTCGTGTTCGGCCATCATCGCGCCAGTCATGCCACCGAGCGTGGCCATCATCGTCTTCGGCGTGATCGCCAACGTCTCCATCGGCAAGATGTTCATGGCCAGCATCGTCCCGGGCATCCTCATGGGGGTGTCGCTGGTCGCGGCCTGGATGTGGTCGGTGCGCCGTGACCGCGTGCAACCCCTGCCGCGTGCCAGCGCAGCCGAGATCCTGCAGGCGTTCCGCTTGGCGCTGCCGGCCCTGGTCATGCCATTCGGCATCGTGGGCGGCATGAAGGCCGGCCTGTTCACGCCCACCGAAGCCGCTGTCGTGGCCTGCGCCTACGCGCTCGGGATCGGCATGTTCCTGTACCGCGAACTCAAGCTACCCGCGATCTACCCGCTGCTCGTGAATACCGCCAAGACAACGGCGGTCATCGTCTTCACCATCGCCGCAGCGCTGGCTTCGGCCTGGTTCATCACGGTGTCCGAAGTGCCTGCGCAGGTCGAGGCCATGCTGCGTCCCTTCGCCGGTGACCGCCAGTTGCTGATGCTCGCCATCATGGTGCTGGTGCTGATCGTGGGCACCGCTCTGGACTTCGCGCCCACGCTGATGATCCTCACGCCCGTGCTGATGCCGGTGGTGACCAAGGCAGGCATCGACCCCGTGTACTTCGGCGTCCTGTTCATCATGGCCAACGCCATCGGTCTGGTCACGCCGCCCGTGGGCATCGTGCTCAACGTCGTCAGCGGCGTGGGCAAGGTGAGCCTGACCGATGTCACGCGCGGGCTGACCCCCTTCCTGATCGCGCTCACCAGCGTGCTGCTGCTGCTGGTGGCTTTCCCGGCGCTGGTGCTGGTGCCGATGAAATGGTTCCTGTGAGAGAGAGTCTGTCGTTTCAACCAACGTAGGAAAAATGAGGAGACAAGCATGATGAGACTGAAGAAAGTGATGTCCCTGGGCCTGGTGGCCGCCGCGGCGCTGGGCGCCCTGGGTAGCGCCCATGCGCAGGAAAAGGTGATCCGCGCCTCGCTGGTGGTGTCCAAGGACCATTCCCTGGGCATCGGCCTGACCAACCTGGCGCAATGCGTGGGCCAGAAGTCCGGCGGCAAGCTGCGGGTGCAGACCTTCTTCGACGGATCCCTCGGCGGCGACGCCGCGGTGCTGCAGCAGATCCGGACCGGCTCGGTGGAGATGCTGGTGACCGCCACCTCCTACATGGCGACGGTGGCCCCGGCAGCCGGCGTGTTCGACCTGCCCTTCCTCTTCGCCGACGAGAAGGAGGCCGATGGCGTCCTGGATGGCAAGACCGGTGACCTGGTCGCCCAGAAGATGCAGGCGGCTGGCGTGGTCTCCCTGGCCTACTGGGAAAACGGCTTTCGCAACGTGACCAACTCGCGCCGCCCCGTCCAGCGCATGGAGGACCTGCAGAACATGAAGCTGCGGGTGCTGCCCACGCCGGTGATGCTGGCCGCCTTCAAGGCCATGGGCGCGTTCGCGGTGCCCATGCCCTTCCCCGAGCTGTACTCGGCGCTGGAGACCAAGACCGTCGACGGCCAGGAGAACCCCCTGAACCTGATCGAGTCGGCCAAGTTCTACGAGGTGCAGAAGTTCCTGAGCCTGACCCGCCACTCCTACAACCCGGCGGCGGTGATGTACTCCAAGCGCCTGTTCGACCAGCTGGCCGCCCCCGAGCAGGCCGTGCTTCGCGAGTGCTCGCGCTCCGCCGCCCTGGAGCAGCGCCGCGTCAACCGGCAGCAGGTGGAAGCCTCGGGCGTGCGCCTGAAGGAGCGCGGCATGCAGATCAACACGCTGACCGAGGCTGAACTTCGCCGCATGCGTGAAGCCGCCGCCACGGCCAACGACGCCCAGTGGGCCAACCTGGGCGCCGACGTGAAGGCCGCCCTCGAAGACGACCTGCGCCGTATCCGCGGCCGCTGACCCGACCCTGCCCCATGCCCCGAAGACGGCGCTCCCACAGGAGCGCCGCGGGGAGGGCTTTACCTGGAGCACCCCATGATCACCGCACAGGACCTCGAATTCCACACGCCACCCGATGCGGGCAACAGCTGGGCCGAGACCTATTTCTTCCCGATCATCCTGCCCGAGGAGGGGCTGATGGTCACCGTCTACGTCGTCGTGCGCCCGGGCCTGGGCGTCATGAGCAATGACATCACCGTGTACGGCTCGCTGTCGCAGACCCGCGCCGATCTGGTGTACTACCACGCCGACGCGCACCTGCCTGCGCCCCAGCGCTTCTCCGACATCCGCTCGCCCATGGGCCTGAGCGTGCAGGCCGTGCGCCCGCCGCGTGACTACCGCATCGACTACGTCGGCTTCGACGACACCGAGATCCATGTCGACTGGATCGGCCTGATGGATCCCTTCGACATCCACGATCCCACCCACAGCCCCCGCGCCGGCCGCACGCAGGCCGAGCAGCACGCCAACTCGGGGCTGGGTGCCGCCTGGGGCGGGCACTTCGACATGACGGGCCGCGTGCGCGGCACCGTCAAGATCCGCGGCCGCAGCTACGAGGTGGATTGCGTGGAGCGCATGGACCATAGCTGGGGCCACCGCAACGCCGTCAAGCTGAACGCGCAGGACTCGATCTCGGCCAGCTTCGGCCCTGACCTCGCGATGCACGTCATCGGCCACCTGGACCTGGACGCTCCCGTGGGCCAGGAGCAGCGACTGGCGCATGCCTACATCCTGGACGAAGGGAAGGTCTATGGCATCCAGGACGGCACGCTGCGCACCACCCGCCTGGGCAACGCCGTGACCGCGATGGACCTGCAGATGGTCGACGTGCGTGGCAAGACCTTCGACATGCACGCCTACTCGGAAGTCGGTGCACCCTGGAATGCCTACATCAGCACGGTGACCTACACCAGCATGATGCGCTGGTTCTGCGGCGACCGCGTCGGCCACGGCTGCGTGATGGAAACCATCGGCATCCCGGCCCTGACCATGCGACACGGCCGCCGCTGGACGCAGCACTCGGGCACCTTCTTCACGGGTTGAGGAGCGCGCCATGACCACTGCACCCCACCCGGCCGCCGTCGTCGACCGCGACCGGCCCGATGCGGCCTTCATCCAGTCCATGCGCGAGCGCTATCCGCTGGAACGCGAGATCGACTGGGCCTTCACCCGCCGCCTGGAGCGCCGCGCGCAGGGGCCGTTCAAGGCGCCGGACCTGGCCGAGATGGTCGGCCACCTGGAGCGCCTGCTGCGTGACCAGGTCCAGGGCGGCTTCACCGTGCGCGACCCCGCCTGGCTCGGCGGCGGCGGCTCCAAGCTGCAGATGCGGTTCACCCTGGACACCGAGCAGCCGCTGCGCGGACACCGCAGCCGCGTGCTGGTCCTGCGCATGGAACCGGCCGAATCGCTCAACCCCTCCAGCCGCCTGCGCGAGGCGCAGATCATCACCGCCATGCAGGGCCGCCTGCCAGTACCGCAGATGTACTGGGTGGACCGTGACGGCGACTGGTTTCCCGAGCCGGCCCTGATCTACAGCTTCAGCAGCGGCGTGGCCAAGCCCACGCAATTCAGCAACCAGCGCGTGACCGGCATGGGCATCAACTTCGGCCCCGGCCTGCGCCGCAAGCTGGGGCTGCAATTCGTGCAGCACCTGGCCCTGCTGCACACCTACGATCCGAAGCAGGCCGACCTGAGCAGCTTCGACCACCCGGCCACGGGATCGACCGAAGCGGCGCGCTGGCAGCTGCATCGGGCCCTGCGTTGCTGGGAGGAGGACCGCGAGCAGCCCATGCCGCTGCTGGAAGTGGCGCGTCACTGGCTGGAGCGCAACCTCCCTGCCCTGGACCATGCCAGCCTGATCCACGGTGACTACCGCAGCGGCAACTTCCTGTTCGACGAAGCCAGTGGCGAGGTGACGGCCGTCCTGGACTGGGAACGCTGCACCATCGGCGACCGCCACCGGGACCTGGCCTGGGCCACCTCCGAGGCCATCGGCCACTACGACGAAACCGGGAAGCACCTGCTGGTGTGTGGCCTGCTGCCGCTGGACGAATTCCTCGCGGAATACGAGCGCGCCTCGGGCCTGAAGGTGGACCGGGAGCGCCTGCGTTACTACACCATCCTCAGCCGCTACCAGCAGGCCGCCACGGTGCTGGGCACTGGCTACCGCGTGGTGCGCCTGCGCCGCTCGCACCAGGACATCCTGCTGGCGCGGATCGAGGCGGCCAGCAACGTGCTGCTCGAGGAACTTCGCCAGTCGCTGGCCTGAAAGGACACTCCATGGCCGATCACAACGCGAACACCCTGCTGGCCGCCGTCAAGGCGCTGACCCAGGTCGTCGCCCCCAGCGTGGACCCGCGCAACCCGCTGGCGGTCGAACAGCTGCGGCTGGTCTCCCTGTACCTGGACTTCCACGCCAAGCGGCTCCCCCAGGAGCGGCGCCTGGCCTGGAAGGACCTGCAGCTGCAGGCGGAACTCACCCGCCAGTCCGCCCAACTGCTGCAGGACGCAAGGCCCGATCTGGCGCAGCGTCTGCAGGCGCCGCTGAAGGTAGCCGACGCGCAACTGGCCTTGCCGGTGGCCCCTGCCAGCCAGTGGCAGGCCACGCATGCCCGTCTGGCCGAGGCCCTGGCCGATGCCATCGCGCAGGTCCAGGACACGGCCGCATTGCGTGATCCCCTGGAGGCGCTGGTCCTGGCCCACGCGCGCGGGCAGCTGATGCTGCATCGCGTGTGGTTCCTGCCTTTCGGCTTCGAGGCACGCCCTGACGACCTGCCCGCGCTGGAGGAACTCCTGTCCGGCGCCCCGGACACCTGATCGGCATGGAGGGCAACCGGGTCACGCAAGCGGCCGGCAATGGCGACAGCCACCACCCGTGGGCGCTTGCGGTCGGCATCGCCGTGACGGTGATCTGGGGGGCGGCCTTCAGCATCCAGAAGGCGGTGTATGACGTCATGCAGCCCGGGCCCTTCCTGTTCCTGCGGTCCATGCTGCTGGGAGCCTGCGCACTGGTCACTTTGCGCTGGATGGGCCTGCCCTGGCGTCCCGCATTGGCACCCGGCGAGGGCCGGCTGCTGCTGATCGCGGCGCTGATCGGCCCCTTCGTCCACGTGCTGCTGGTGAGCTACGCGATCCACTGGACCACGCCCTTCGCCAGTGCCGTCATCCTGGCCTGCGGGCCCGTCTTTACGCTATTGCTGCTGCGACTGACGGAAGGCACCCGACTGAGCGCCGGGCAGGCGGTGGGCGTGGCCCTGGCGCTGGCCGGCGTGCTGATGTTCCTGGCCGACAAGCTGGCCCAGGCGCAGTTGCGTGCCTCCGGCGGCGACCTGCTGATGCTCGTCTCCACGATGCTGTTCTCGCTGTACACCATCCGGGTCACGCCCCTGGCGCGGCGCCACGGCGGCTTGGCGGTGATGTGCTGGGCCACCCTGGTGGCCGCGCCGCTGCTGATGGTGGTAACGGCTTGGCCCACCTGGCAGGCGCCGGTGGCCAGCTTCCCGGCCACGACCTGGGCTGGCTTCCTGTGGTCGACGCTGGTCTCGTCCTTCCTGTGCCTGGTGCTCTGGAGCTGGGTCAATGCAGTACGTGGCGTGACCCGCACCGCGCCCTTGCTCTATCTCGTGCCCCCGGTGGCCGGCCTCGTGGGCTGGCTGCTGCATGCCGAGGCCCTCACCGGCTGGAAGCTGGCGGGCGCGGCGCTGGCCATGATCGGCGTGGCCCTGGTGCAGACCCGCGGCGTCCCGCCCGCCTGATTCCCCTGACGGAGACATCCATGAACACCACCCTCACCACCGACAGCTTCCGCGTCGACCGCGACGGCGCCCTGGCCATCGTCTCGCTCACGCAGGCGCAACGGGGTAACCCTTTTGACGGCGTGTTCTGCCGCGACTTCAAGCAGGTCGCCGCGCACCTGTTCGACGCGCGGGACCTGCGCGCTGTCCTCCTGCGGGCCGAGGGTGCCAACTTCAGCTTCGGTGGTGATATCAAGACCTTCCATCCCGTGCGTGAACAACTTGGCCCTCTGGTGCGCGAATGGACGGCGGACCTGCACATGGGCCTGCAGCGTTTCTGGCGCCTGCCGGTGCCCGTGGTCAGCGCGGTCCAGGGCTTCGCCATGGGTGGGGGCGTGGCCCTGATGGCGGGGGCTGACCTGGTCCTGGCCGGACAGTCTGCGCGCTTCGGGTCGGCCTTCGCGCAGCTCGGTTTCAGCTGCGACTCGGGCACCAGCTTCGTGCTGACCGCGCGCATGGGAATGGCCCGGGCGCGGCGCTTCCTGCTCATGACGGAAATCCTGTCGTCGCAGGAAGCGGTGGCCGCCGGACTGGCCGACCGGGTGGTGCCGGACGACCAGTTGCAGGAGACGGGCCTGGCCACCGCGCGCCAGCTGGCGGCCGGACCGACCGTGGCCTATGGGGAACTCAAGCGCCTGTTCATGAAGGCAGGCGGTGCCGTGCTCGAGGCGCAGCTGGAGGACGAGGCGCTGACCATGGCGCGTGTTTGCATGACTGCTGACGCTCACGAGGGTCTGGCCGCGATGGTGGAGAAGCGCAAGCCGGTGTTCCAGGGGCGTTAACCGTTCAGCCCCTGCGCAGACCATCACGCCGCAGGGGCGTATCTGCGCCGCAGGTCGTGGAGCAGCGCATGCAGCTGCTCGTGCCGGCCGGCACCGATTACCTGCGCCTCGTGGGCCTCGAATCCCTGAGCCAGTTCGTCCAGCTGCGAAGCCGTGAGCGTTCCTTCCGCCATTGGAAACAGCCTCTCGTTCTCCTTGCGCACATGCGCCAGCAGCAGTTCACGGTACCCACGTGCCGCGCGCGCAAAGGCAGGGGCATCCAGCGCGGGTTCCGTGCTCGCTTGCATCTGGCGGATCCAGTCGCGTCCCTGCGCATGGTCATCGAGCAGTTCGCCCAGGGGACCCCCCGCCTGCGCCACGCCCGCCCGGGCCAGGGCGGGAAACAGCAGGTCCTCCTCCTTGCCGTGGTGGCACGAATCGACGAATTCACGCAAGAAACTCGTGAGGGCCCTGAGGTCGTCACGCTCGACGGCCGCGCCCGCCGCAAGCCGCCGCTCGAAGCCGTCCAGGATATCCATCGCACCCAGAATCGCTTGGTGTTCATGGCGAAGGTCATCGATCGCACGGCTCATGGGTCACCCTCCGCGTGGATGCTGCCGGGTCCAGCGCCCAGGGCAAAGACATTCACCAGTGCACGGTGAGGCGGACACATGGCATCGATCCGCCATCCGCAGCCGCCTGAGGCTGCCGGCGACCGCGCAGGAATGTCGTCAGTCCTGATCCGGCGGTGCGGCGGCCACGCCGGCACACAACGGCGAACATGCAGGAGCGGCGCCTTGCCGCGCGGGTAACTTGTTCACGGCCCCTGCAACAAGGTCGTGACGCCCCTGTCATATCTACCGGGATGCGACTTGACGCGCCTCGCTTCGACCGCGTTTGATCGTCGATCGATGCGACCGCCGGCCTCGCGCTGATCTAGCGCCACGCGAGCCCGGGCATGTCGCGGCGGCACACCCGTTCAGGGCGGACGTGCCGCTTTCATGTCCACCCTGCAAGTGGGATGTTCATCATGGCAAGTACCTCAGGTAACCCGGGCCGGGGCGAAGGCCCATCTGGCGGCACCACGGGCGGCACCCCACCGCCCTCGAACGCGGCCGACGACGCCTGCGAATGCCGCTCGGGCCCCCTGGCCGGCATCGCGCAGGTCAACGGCGTCACCTTCAAGAACCGCTGGCTGCACTATGCCGAGGTGGACGGCAATGCGATGTTCGAGGGCGACATCGTCCTGGGCACGCTCGACGAGGTGCAGTCCGACGAGGCTGGCAACCCGGTGCTGCGCTCGGTGGGCATCACCGGTGTGCAGTTCCGCTGGCCCAACGGCCGCATCCCCTTCGAGATCGACCCCGCCCTGCCCAATCCGCAGCGCGTGAACGACGCCATAGGGCACTGGCATGCCCACACCGGTATCCGCCTCGTGCCGCGCTCGGGCGAGGCCGACTACGTGCGCTTCGTCCCCGGCGGCGGCTGCTCCTCGCGCGTGGGGCGCCGCGGTGGCCGGCAGGACATCACCCTGGGCACCGGCTGCACCGTAGGCAACGCCATCCACGAGATCGGCCACACCGTGGGCCTGTGGCACGAGCAAAGCCGCGAAGACCGCAACAACTTCATCAACGTGATCTTCGCCAACATCGACCCGGCGATGCAGCACAACTTCAACCAGCAGATCTCCGACGGCGACGACCTGGGCCCCTACGACTTCGGCTCGGTGATGCACTACCCGGCCAACGCCTTCTCCATCAACGGCCAGCCCACCATCGTGCCGCGCGTGGCGCTGCCGCCCGGGGTGGTGATGGGGCAGCGCACGGGCCTGTCGGCCGGCGACATCCAGGGCGTGGCCATGATGTACCCGGGGCTGCACCCCACGATCAAGGAAACGGCCAAGGATCCGCTGCACGACACGATCAAGGAGATCCACAAGGACCCGATCCACGACACCATCAAGGAGATCCGCAAGGACCCGATCCGCGACACCGTCAAGGAGACCCACAAGGATCCGATCCGCGACACCATCAAGGAAATCCGCAAGGACCCGATCCGCGACACCATCAAGGAAGCCGCCAAGGACCCGGTGCGCGACAAGCCGATCAAGGAAGCAGGCTTCGATCCCGGCGGCGGCGGCCTGCCGATCAACCCGCTGGGCGGTGGCTTGCCGAACGCGGAGGGCGGTGCGAGCCCCTTCGTCCTGGCGGGCGCGAGCCGCTTCAACGTCGGCGACCCGCTGCAGGAGGCGATGGCCCAGGTGGAACAACTGGCCGCCGCACACACCGAGGCGCAGCAGCAGGCGGACGCCCTGGCCGAGGCCTACGAGCAGGCCGTGCAGGCGCTGTCGCAGCTGCAGGGGCAATACCCGGGGATGACACCGTGATCCTGGTCATCTCCTATCCCGGCGAGGAACATACCGACCGCGTCGTGGCGCACCTGGCCGAGGCCGGCCGCGAGGTGGCGAGGATCGGCCTGGGGGAATTTCCCGCGCAGCGCCAGGTCGACTTCCACTGGCCGGCCTCCGGCCCGCCCGCCTGGCGAATAGCCCATGAAGGAGGCTGGATCGACCTGTCCCGGGCACGTGCCGTCTGGTGGCGCCGCGTCACCGACTTCGCCCTCGACCCCGCGTTGGGACGCGGCGAAGGCAGCGCCTTCGCCCACAGCGAGACCTCGCAGGCGCTGCATGGCGTGCTGGATTCGCTGGACTGCCCCTGGATGAACCCGCGCGCCGCCGACGCGGCGGCCCACCACAAGCCCTATCAGTGGACGATCGCCCGCCAGCTGGGACTGAAGCTGCCTCGCACCCGGGTGACCACCAGCCCGCAGGCCGCGCGTGACTTCATCGACAGCCTGCATCCCTCACGGGTGGTCTTCAAGGCCTTCCTGGCGGCGGCGCACCAGTGGCGCGAGACGCGGCTGGTCGAGGCCCAGGACCTCGAGCGCCTGGACCTGGTGCGGTATGCGCCGGTGATCTTCCAGGAGTACGTGACGGGCGTGGACCTGCGCATCACCCTGGTGGGGCACGACATCTACGCCGCCGAGATCGATGCGCGCCACACCTCCTACGCGGTCGACATGCGCATGGTGATCGGCGAGGCGCGGCTGCGCGCCGTCACCTTGCCGGACGGCCTGCAAACGCGGCTGCGCGCGCTGCAAGACCGGCTCGGGCTGGTCTATGGCGCCGTCGACATGCGCCGCACACAGGAGGGCGAGTACGTCTTCCTGGAGGTCAACCCCGCAGGCCAGTGGCTGTTCGTCGAGGAACGCTGCGGCCTGCCGATCTCGCAGGCCGTGGCCGGCTACCTGGCGCGTGCCGCCGACGCGGGCCAGCCAACGCCTCACGCACGCCACGAGTCACCCCTTGCCCGACACCCGCAGGACCCGCATGCCATCGACGCGACGCATCCAGGGTGAACTGTGCTTTCCCGACGACGCGCCAGTGCAGGTGGCCGAGCGTGTGGTCGTGGAGCTGCGCGACGTGTCCCGAATGGACCAGCCCTCGCTGCTGCTTGCCCGCTTCGAGCGGCAGGGGCTGCCAGTGGGCCCGTCGGCACGCGTGCCCTTCGACTTCGTCGCACCCGAGGCGCACCCCGCCAACGCGCTGGGCCTGCGCGCGCAAGTCGACCTTCATGGCGGTGGCGGCTACCTGAGCACTGCGGCGGCGCCCGTGCCGCCTAGCGGCGATGCCACCACCCTGCGTGTGCCGGTGACCCGGACCTGAAGCACTCCAGAAGACTGTCCTCGACGCCTAGCTCGAGGCCTAGCGCGTCGCCTCCGCCAGGCGCTTGAGAATCCTGCGGGCGCGGTTGGGGCCCACATCGACATGGATGTCCACGGTACCCGACCCGCCCGTGAACCGCAGCTGGTTCTGGTGCTGGGCCTCGATCACCACCTTGTCCTCCTGGAAGGTCGCCGCCGTCTGGTCCACCACCAGCTGCGTGACATCCTGTCGGTCCGGATGCGGATTCGTGGCGATCGTCCAGAAGTAGTGGCAGGTGGTGTCGGTCTCCGGCGTGACGCCGTGGAAACCCCGCATGTGGAATCCCGCGCGCCCGGGGTCGTCGTACGAACCCGTGCCCACGTCCATGCCGCCAGTCCAGATCTCGCAGTGCGACGGGTGCCAGACCACCTCCTGCCAGCGGTCGATCCGCCCCTTGAACGGCCAGGCCGCCGAGTACGTCGGCGGCGGATCGGAATCGGGCATCAGGCGCAGGACGGTGACCGTTTCATCGGAACCGGTCACCGTGAGCTTGGCGTTCATGTGGATCTTCGCGTTGCCACCGATCGTCTTGAGATGGACATAACCCAGGTGGCTCAGGTCCAGCAGGTTGTCGTGTATCAGCTGCCAGGGCGCGTCATAGTGGAAGACGTCACCGCCGAACTTATAGGCAGCGTCTTCATGCCAGCGATAGGCCGGGGGATCGCAGGAGGGCTGCGCGTCGGGCGTCGACCCGAACCAGATCCACAGGATCTGGTTGCGTTCGCGCAGCGGGTAGGACCGGACCCGGGCCCGCGAGGGGATCTGATCCTGGCCCGGGACCTCGACGCACCGGCCGCTGCCCTCGAACAGCAGCCCGTGGTATCCGCAGCGCAACTTCCCCCCCTCGAGGGTGCCGCAGGACAGGGGCAGCTCCTTGTGGCAGCACCGATCCTCCAAGGCGGCCACCGCGCCGTCGCCCGCGCGGAAAAGCACCAGGGGCACATTGAGCAGGGTCCGGGCGACGGGCTTGTCCCCGAGCTCCCAGGCAAATCCCGCCACGTACCAGCGATCCAGCGGCACGCTGGACGATGGACGCAGGGCGACCGGCGCCACCATGGTCAGTTCCCGGTGGAGCGGTCACGGACCGACTTGACGGTATCGATCTCGATGTTCCACAGCTGCCCGTTGCGGCGCTCGACCCGGCGCACATAGATATCCTGGATGATGTCACCGCTCTGGGCGTCGATCAGCACCGGACCGCGCGGGCTCTCGAAGGTCTGGCCGCGCATGGCAGCGACCAGCTGCTGCCCGGTGCCCTTGCCCTTGGTCGCCTCCAGCGCCTTGTAGATCACGCGCATGCCGTCATAGCCTCCGACAGCCATGAAGTTCGGGCGCATGCCCTTGTTGGCCGCCTGGAAGGCCTCGACGAATTTCTTGTTCAGGGCCGATTCATGGGCCGCCGAGTAATGGAAGGAAGTGACCGTGCCGATCACCGAATCGCCCATGTCGTTCAACAGGTCGTCGTCGGTCACGCCGCCGTCCCCGATCAGGCGGATGCCCGCCTTGTCCAGGCCACGCTCGGAGAACTGCTTGACCAGCGCCGCGGCCGGGCCCGAGGGCACGAACACGAACACGGCCTCGGGCGCCTTCTCGCGGACACGCTGCAGGAAGGGCGCGAAGTCCGGGTTGCGCACGGGCACGCGGATCTCGTCGGTCACCTGGCCGCCGTTGAGCCTCACGCGCTCGCGAAACACCTTTTCGGCATCGATGCCAGGACCGTAGTCCGAGACCATGGTCACCACCTTGGTGATCTTGTTCTTGTTCGCCCACTCCGCCATGGTGGAAGCGGTCTGCTGCAGGGTGTAGCTGGTACGCACGAAATACGGCGAGGAAGCCACGATGCCCGAGGTCGCCGCGGCCATGATGACGCCCGGCACCTTCGCCTGCGTCAGTAGGGGCCCGACTGCGAGGGCCGCCGGGGTCACGCCGAAACCGGCCAGCACGTCGACCTTGTCATTGACCACCAGTTCCTGCGCCAGGCGCTTGGTCTGGTCCGGCGTGGCCTGATCGTCCCGCAGGAGGACTTCGACCTTGCGCCCCGCGACCTTGTCGCCGTTCTGCGCCATGTAAAGCTTGACGGCAGCCTCGATCTGGCGGCCCGTGGAGGCGAAGGGACCCGTCATCGGAATGATCAGGCCGATCTTGAAACTGGGCGCCTGTTGCGCGAGGACGTGGCCCGGAAGGGCTGCCAGGGTGAGGCTGGCGGCAATGACGTGGCGGCGGGTGAATTGCATGAGAGAACCTTCAGTATGCTGAATGTTTGCAAACTTTAAGACAATTCCGTAAACAAGCCGCTCGGTAATAACCCGGCCCTCCCCTGCGGATCCACATTCATCCCATGGCAAACAGCCCCACACAGCGAAAGACCACCGCCAAGCGCCGCACCGTTTCGGGAGACCTCTACGAGCAGCCCGGCCACCTGATACGGCGCGCCCACCAGATCGCCCTGGGGATGTACGCGGAGTGCGTGAGCGCCGAGGTCACGCCTCGCCAATACGCCATCCTTCGCATGGTGGCGGAGGTGCCAGGCATCGACCAGGTGGGGCTCGCCCGGCGGGTCGGCCTGGACAATTCCACCGCGGCCCTGACGGCCGCACGCATGGAGACCAAGGGCCTGCTCAAACGCACCGTGGTCTCTGGCAACCGCCGCCAGTTGCAGCTGACGCTGACCCCGCAAGGAACCGCCTTGCTGGAAAGCCTGGTCGACGGCGTGCATCGCATGCGGGAGCAGTTATTCAGCTCCCTGTCCCGATCGGAGCAGGAGGAGTTCATGCGCCTGCTTCGAAAATTCGTGCACTTGAACAATGAATCGAGCCGGGCGCCGTTGCATGTGGCCAAGGAATGAGGCAGATCGGATCGCGCAAGCCCCGTTAGCATCGAGGGTTGCGGTTCTGCCGTCACCATCACCCATGAATCAGCACGTTCTTGCCTCCACCGCCAGCGACTTCACCGCCCAGGGCCACACGCCCATGATGGCCCAGTACCTGGCCATCAAGGCCGAATTCCCCGACACGCTGGTCTTCTACCGCATGGGGGACTTTTACGAACTTTTCTACGCCGACGCCGAGAAGGCGGCCCGCCTGATCGACATCACCCTCACCCGCCGCGGCCAGTCCGCCGGCGAGCCCGTCGTCATGGCGGGCGTGCCGTTCCACTCGGTGGAGACCTACCTGGCCCGCCTGATCAAGCTCGGTGAATCGGTCGCCATCTGCGAGCAGGTCGGGGAAGTCGGCGCCAGCAAGGGCCCGGTGGAACGCAAGGTGGTGCGGGTCGTCACCCCCGGCACCCTGACCGACAACGAACTCCTGAACGACAAGTCCGAGGCGGTGCTACTGTCCGTGCACCAGGGCGCACGTCACCGCCTGGGCCTGGCCTGGCTCAGCGTCACCCAGGGCGCGCTGCAACTGGCCGAGTGCGATGCCGACGACCTGGAGGCCTGGATCGCCCGCGTCGCGCCCACCGAAGTGGTCTACAGCGCCGACGCCACACCCGCCTTCGAGGAGCGCCTGAAGGCCCTGCGCGGGGCCGCCGGGACGCTCTCGCTCACCCTGCGGCCCGCCTTCCAGTTCGACGCGGGCCTGGGCCAGCGCAAGCTGCTGGAGCAGCTGCAGGCCGCCAGCCTGGGCGCCTGGGGCGCCGACGACCTGCCCGAGGCCCAGGCTGCCGCCTCGGCGCTCCTGGCCTACGCCGAACACACCCAGGGCCGCGCCCTCACGCACGTGCGCAGCCTGCAGGTGCAGCGCGGGGACGACCTGATCGACCTGCCCCTGGCCACGCGCCGCAACCTGGAACTGGTGAAGACGCTGCGTGGCGAGGACGCGCCCACCGTCTTCTCCCTGCTGGACACCTGCATGACCGGCATGGGCAGCCGCATGCTCAAACACTGGCTGCTCACGCCGCGCCGCGAACGCAGCGAAGCCATCGCCCGCCATGACGCCATCGCCGCCCTCAGCACAGGCCCCTGGCAGGCCCTGCGCGATCACCTCAAGGGCAGCAGCGACGTCGAACGCATCACCGCCCGCATCGCCCTGCGCCAGGTGCGCCCGCGCGAGCTGGTGGGCCTGCGCCATTCCCTGGAGAAGGCGGCAGCCCTGGCCCCTGCGCTCCAAGGCCAGCCAGGCCTGCTGTCACGCCTGGCCACCGACCTCGTGCCGCCCCCGGGTTGCGCCGCCCACCTGGCCCGCGCCCTGATGGAGGAACCCGCAGCGATGGTGCGCGATGGTGGGGTCTTCGCCACCGGCTTCGACGCCGACCTGGACGAACTGCGCGCGATCCAGGACAACGCCGACGGATTCCTCGTGAAACTCGAGGCGCAGGAACGTGAGCGCACCGGCATCGCCAACCTGCGTGTGCAGTTCAACAAGGTCCACGGCTTCTACATCGAGGTCACGCAGGGCCAGCTGGACAAAGTGCCCGACGACTACCGCCGCCGCCAGACCCTGAAGAACGCCGAGCGCTTCATCACCCCCGAACTCAAGGCCTTCGAGGACAAGGCGCTGTCCGCACAGGAGCGCGCCCTGGCCCGCGAGAAATGGCTGTACGAGCAGCTGCTCGATCAACTGCAGCCGCACGTGCCCGCCCTCACCCGCCTGGCCCAGGCCCTGGCCTCGCTGGACGCCCTGTGCGCGCTGGCCGAACGCTCCCTCACCCTGGGCTGGTGCCGCCCGCAGTTCATGAAGGAGCCGGGCATCGAGATCGCCAAGGGCCGCCACCCGGTGGTGGAAGCGCGCCTGGCCGAGACCACCGGCGGCAGCTTCATCCCCAACGACACGGCGCTGGGCCCGCGCCAGCGCATGCAGGTGATCACCGGCCCCAACATGGGCGGCAAGTCCACCTACATGCGCCAGGTGGCGCTGATCGTGCTGCTCGCGGCGATGGGCTCGTTCGTCCCGGCGAGCGCCTGCCGGCTCGGCCCGGTCGATGCGATCCATACC
>JACCDX011878854.1_pt1 | contig 22240 bp, 13 predicted proteins | sample 7449681 | NCBI WGS metagenome assembly JACCDX01 (sample SAMN15323450, study PRJNA562643) | freshwater metagenome | isolation source: river surface water | place: USA:Blue River Watershed | collected 2017-08-18
ACGTGGGCCGGCCGAGCGGCCATCGTTGCGGGACGGACCCGGGCGACCTTGCGGGCGACCACGGCCATCGTTGCGGCCATCACCACGGCCATCACCACGGCCATCACCACGGCCATCACCACGGCCATCACCACGGCCAGGGCCGCGACCCTCGCCACGCGGGCCACGGGCATCGCGGCGGCCTTCGCCTTGGGGGCCACCACGGCCATCGCCCCGGCCCCGGCCATCACCGTCGCGGCGGCCCGGGCCACCGTGCGGTGCGCGCGGGTTGCGGGCGTCTTCTTCGGCTTCGGTGCGGGCCTGGGCCAGCAGCGCGTCGAGCTGCTCAGGCGCAATGCCCTTGAGCGCGCAGAAGTTGGCGGTGGTCAGCTTGGTGAGGCTGTGGTCGCGCAGCAGTTGGGCGCGTTGGCGGCGGGCTTGCAGCTCAGCGGCTTGGGCTTGCTGGTCGGCCTGCTCTTTGGCCTGGCGGCGCTCGCGGCGGCGTTGCAGCTCGGTCTGGGCCACTTCGCGGTGCTCGTCGGTCAGCTCGCCGGCGGGTTGGCCGTCGAGGTCGAAGCGGTGCGGTGCGCGCGTCACGGCCACCAGGTAGGAGGTGGCGCCGGTGTGGCGACGCAGGAAGGCCGACAGCTGGGCCTTGGTGAACACGCCCGGGGCACGCTCTTGGATGTCGGCCTGGATGCGCAGCTTCAGCGGCTTGGGCGCACCCTTGAACAGCGCGGGGAAGCGCTCGGCCAGCATCGCACCGGTCTGGGCCGTGTCAGCGGCCGGGGTGGCTGCCGGGTCGGCTGCGGCGTCGGTGGGGGCTGGGGGCGCGGAGGTCTCAGCGGACTCGGCGATGTCAGCGGTGGGGGCGATATCGGCCGTGGCGTTCGATGGGACCTGAACCGGTTCCTCGGGCAGCGTGGACATGGGGTGCAATCGTGGAGGCGGAAAAGCCGTGATTGTCGCCGCAGATCGCTTCAGCGTCCATGTGCCTGCGCAGGTGCCGGGTGGCGCATCCCCTGAAAGCCGGCGCGGGCCGGGGCCCTTCAGGGGCAGCGCGTGCAAGCCAGGCGCATGGCCCAGCTTGCCAGCGTGATCACTCAGATCACTTCTTCTTGGCGGCCTTCTTGGCCGGGGCCTTGGCGGGCTTGGCGGCCGGCTTGGCGGCGGCCTTGCGGGCGGCGGCCTTGGGGTCAACGGCGGCCTTGAAGGTGGCACCCGGGGTGAACTTCGGCAGCTTGGCGGCAGCGATCTTGATCTTGTCGCCGGTCGAGGGGTTCACGCCGTTGCGGGCAGCGCGAGCGTGTTGCTTGAAGGAACCGAAGCCGGGGATCACCACGGCGTCGCCCTTTTTGACGCTGGTGACGATCACGTCGAGCAGCGTGTCGAGGATGCGGCCAGCTTCAGCCTTGGTCAGGGTGTGCTTGTCAGCCAGATGCTGGATCAGATCGGTCTTGTTCATGGGATTGGTGGTGTTCGGTTGCACCCGCATGCGTCGGGCAGGCTTATTGTGCAGGAGAGTGGGCGCGAGTAGAAGCCCGATGAGCATTGAAGTTGGCGCGTGATGATCGCTCGCAAGCCCCATGAACATTGAAGGTGCCCGCTTTGAGGACGCGCAAGGCCCGTGGCCATCGGGCGTGGCTAGGGATAACGCTGGGGCCGCGCGTTGACGTGCCCGTCAGCAATGGTGGCGTGGTCGCAACGCCCCAAATGGGGGCGCCTGCGGTCACAGCTTCAGAAGCTCAGCCGCGCCTGCAGCGACCACATCCGGCCCAGCGCATCGTAGAAGCGTTCGTCGTAGCCCACGATGTAGGCCTTGAGCGCGCCCGTGGTGGCCAAGGCCGCCGGCGGCTTGCGGTTGAACACGTTGACGATGCCGGCCGTGAGCTGCAGCTGCGGCGTGGCCTGCCATTGCGTTTGCCAGTCCCAGCGCAGGGTGCCGGCCACGTGCTGGCGCCAGCTCACGTCGCTGCCTGTGGGCTGGCCTTGGGCGTCGAGCACCTGCAGGGTGATGGGCGTGTCGAGGTAGCCCGACTGGTAGCGCGCGGTCAGGCTGTGCGTCCAGCCTGCGCGGCTGATGCTGTTGCGCCAGTGTGCGCGCCAGCGGATGGACGGGGCGCCATCGCGGCCATCGCCGATGGCATCGAACCAGGGCTGGCCGGCGCTGTCGCGGGCGGTGTCGCGCAACAGGGTGCTGACGCGCAGCTGGCTGTCGACCACGCCCCAGCTTGAGCCCCGGCGCACGCTGGCATCGAGGTCCAGCCCCGAGATGATGTTGCTGCCCAGGTTGCGCGGCTGCAGCAAGCGCACCAGCGTGCTGCCGCCCTGGCCGTCGGGCACGGTGGTGTAGGCCTGCGGGTGGCCCAGCGGGTCGGCGAAGGCCACGGTGTCGTTGGTGCTGCCAATGCGGTCGGTGACGCGCACCGTCCACCAGTCCAGGCCGATGCTGTGGCCCACCAGGGGCTCGATGCGCAGGCCGATGTTGAGCTGCTGGGATCGCTCGGGGCGCAGTTGGCGGTTGCCTCGGCCGATGACATCGAAGCTGACGTCGCCACTGGCGGGATCGCAAGGTGTGGCGCCGAGCTGTGTGGCCACGGCCTGCAGCGCGGCGGTGCAGGCGGTGGCGCTGGTGCTGCCCAGGCCCTGGCTGGGTGAGGTCATCTGCCCCAGGCTGGGCGTGCGAAATCCCGTGCCCAGCGAGGCCCGCGTCATCACCGTGGGGCTGAGTTGCCACCGCGTGTTGAGGCGCGCCGTGGTGGCCTGGCCAGCGCGGTTGTCGCGGTCGTGGCGCAAGCTGGCACCCAGGTCCCAGCGCTGGGTGTCGGTGCGCTGCAGCGGTGCCAGCCACTCGCTGAAGGCGCCCCACACCTGGCGCGAGGCCTGGGTGGGCACCATGGCATCGGCCGCATCGAGGGGTAGTTGGTTCGCGGCATAGGGGCCCAGTTGCTGCGTGGTCACATCGCTCAGCAGGCCTTGCGCGTAGGCGCTGGGGCGGTGCTGCCAGCGCTCTTGCCGCCAGTCGGCGCCCACCGCCCAACGCAAGGGACCTGCGGGCAAGGTGGCCGCTTCGGTGCTGGCTTGCCACTGCAGGCCTTGCAACGTGGTCGTGCCATCGAGCCAGCGGCCGCGGTAGGCCTGGGCCTGCAAAGCGCGGGTGCTCAACGGGTCGTTGCTGACCAGAGGGTTGTAGCCTGCGGCCTGGGCGGCATCGAGGCCCTGGCCGGTGATGCCGCCGCCCACATCGGCGCGCAAGCTGCTGCGGGCCTGCACCAGGCCGGCCTGCCAGCGCCAGCCGCCGAGCTGGCCTTCGGTGCGGGCGGCCAGGTGCAGCAGGTCAGACGTGTCGCGGCGGGTGCGCGCGCCCAGGTCGCTGAGCCGGTCCAGCACGTAGGCCGGGTCATCCGCCACCCCCATGGCGGCCAGCGTCGCATCGGCCGGTGCGCTGTTGGGCACGGCCATGAAGGCCGGCATGGGCGCCAGTTGCGACCACACCGTGCTGCGGCTCCACAGCGTGTCGATCATCCAGCGGGTGGTGTTGGCCACGCGGCGCGTGTAACTGGCCATCATGCTGTGTTGGGCCTGGGCCGGCACCAGCATCACGTCGCGCACGTAGTTGTATTGGCACGCTTCGCCCGTGGTGTAGTGGCCTTCGGGGCAGGTGCCGGTGGCGGCCAGCGTGGGGTTGCGCAGCACGTAGCTGCCGCTGCCGCTGTCGTAGACGTTGCCTGGGTGGCTGTAGGGCGAGCTGTCGTCAAAGCGCACGCGCTGGCCATCGAGCATGAAGTCGCGGCGCGATTGGTTGGCGTAGGCCCGCGAGGTGGCCGGCAGCGCGCTGCGCCGCAGGGCCGACACGCCGATCGCCAGGGCCTGGCCATCGGCCTGCACATCGCCCTGGCCATGGAAGGCGCTGAGCGACCAGGTGCGCGCGCCGCCCACCGCCTGTTGCCAGCCGGCCGTGCCCTCGCTGACCTCACCATCGCGCCGCGTGATGATGTTGATGACACCGGCCAGCGCATCGGCACCGTACAGGGCCGTGGCGCCTTCGGTGAGCACCTCGATGCGCTCGACCATGGCCAGCGGCAGGGTGTTGGCATCCACCGACGAGAAAGCGCCCAGCGGCGTTTGCCCACCGAACGGCGCCACGCGCTGCCCGTTGACCAGCACCAGGGTGTAGCTGTCGGGCAGGTTGTGCAGGGCCAGGCTGGTGTAGCCGCCGGTCACGTTGCCATTGACCGAGGCCGGGGGGATGAAGCCCTGCATGGCGGGCAATTGCTGCAGGAAGTCGGCCAGGGTGCGCGCGCCCGAGCGGTCGATCTCGGTGCGCGTGATCACGGTGATGGGCAAGGCCGTGTCGCGGTCGATGCGGCGCAGCGCGGTGCCGGTCACGCTGAGGTCGGGCAGGGGCTCGTCGGCGCGGCTGGGGGGCGCGCAGCACAGCAGGGCTGCCGCCACAACAGGCAGGCAGCGCCAAGAGATCCCGGTGGGCCGGAGGGCGAAAACACGATGGGGCAGCGGAGCGCGCATGGACGGCGGGCCGCTGGGTGGGGCGGCGCAGGCAGCGTGGAGACTGCCCGCGAGTCTAGTGGCGGCTGCCTGGCCCGCCGAGTGACGCAAGCCACCTGCCCTGGGGGAGCGCAGGGCCGCTGTGGCCGAAGTGCCGCTCAGGCCGCGTCGTACACGTCCTTCAACTCGATCTGCCAGTCCGCCAGCTCATGGGGCTGGATCTGCAGCCACGCCAGGGCCTGCTCGCCGCACACCTGCCAGTCCTTCTCGACGGCCAGGCCTTCGCTTTCGCGCATCAGGTGCTCGGCCACCAGGCCCATGGCCACGAGGTTCTTCACGTCGGGGTCGGCCAGCTTGCTGTTCACGCAGTGGTCGTCGTGGTGCAGTTTGATGGCCGCCACCACATGCGGGTGCAGGCGCCACAGCCGGGCCACCAGCGCGCCCACCACGGCGTGGTCGGTGCGGTGGTTGGCGTTCTCGGTGGCCACGAAGCTGCGGTCGGTGCGCGCCAGCCCTTCGGCGATCGTGCCGGCGTAGCCCTTGCAGCTTTGCATCATCACCGGGAAGCCGGCGTGGCAGAACAGGCCGTAGGTGTAGGCCACGTCCTCGTTCATGCCGGTGAGCTTGCGGGCCATGAAGGCCATGGCCACGGCGCGCTTGCCGGCGCGTTCCCAGAAACGGGCCAGGTGCGGGCTGTTGATGCGGATCGCGCGCTGCGCCAGAAAGCCCGTCATCACCGTGGCGGTGCGGTCCAGGCCCAGCAGGTTCATGGCCTGGCCGATGGTCTGCACCGGGCCGGCCACGGCATACAGCGGGCTGTTGGCGGCCTTGAGCAGCGCCATCGACATGCTGACGTCGCTGGTGGCGATGCGGGCCACCTCGTTGAGGTCGGGCTCGGCCTCGGCCATGGCGGCCTGCAGCCGGGCCAGCAGGGCCGGATACGGCGGGAAGACGATGCTTTGCAGCGGCGCGGTCTTGCGCAACTGGTCGACCACGTCGATGACCGAGGTGGTGAGTTCGCTGAGCGCGGCGGTGCGCTCAGCCGGGTTCAAGGTGGCCGTGACCATGCTGCAAAGGCGTCAGAAGCGGGACTGCCTTGATGATCGGCCGGCTGGCGCCAATTTGCAGCGGGATGACCCGTGGCGCCGTGCGAAACCGCACGCTTGGTGCCGGTATTTCTGCGCTTGCGGCGTGTCAGGTCACCGGCGCCAGGCGGGCCGGTGCCGCCTGCCCCGGGGTCAGGCCGTCTTCAACATGCGGGCGATCAGCGCGCCCTCAAACCGCGGCTCCAGCGGCATGCGCACATGCAGCGGGCTGCCCGGGGCGGCGTCGATGGGCACGCCGTCCATGTTGGTCAGCTCGTCGAGGCGCAGCAATTGGTTGCCGCTGGGGTGGATGATCTCCAGCGTGTCGCCCTTCTCGAAGCGGTTCTTCACCTCGACCTCGGCCCAGCCGTCGCCCAGCATGCCGCGCACCTCGCCCACGAACTGGCTGCGGTTGAACTCGGAGTGGCCGGTGATGTAGTTTTGGTAGTCCTGCGCGGGGCGGCGCTCCAGCAGCCCGCCGGTGTAGCCCCGGCTGGCCAGGCCTTCGAGCTGGATCAACAGGTCGCGGTTGAAGGGGCGGCCGGCGGCGGCATCGTCGATGGCGTGGCGGTACACCTGGGCCACGCGCGCCACGTAGTACAGCGACTTGGTGCGGCCTTCCACCTTGAGCGAATCGACGCCGATCTTGGCCAGGCGCTCGACGTGCTCGACGGCGCGCAGGTCCTTCGAGTTCATGATGTAGGTGCCATGCTCGTCTTCCATGATGGGCATGAGCTCGCCCGGGCGCTCGGCCTCTTCGATCAGGTAGACGTTGTCGGCGGCCGGGTGGCGCTTGCCATCGCCACAGGCGCTGGGCGCGAAGGCGGCGGCCTGGGCATCGGCCTGCTCTTCCTTGAAGTTGAAGATGCCGTCGAGCTGGATGGGGATGGCCTCGCCGCTGTCGGAGGCTTCGGTGGCGCCTTGGGTTTTGTAGCTCCAGCGGCAGGCGTTGGTGCAGGTGCCCTGGTTGGGGTCGCGGCGGTTGAAGTAGCCCGACAGCAGGCAGCGGCCCGAGTAGGCGATGCACAGCGCGCCGTGCACGAACACCTCCAGCTCCATGTCGGGGCATTCCTGGCGGATGCGCTCGATCTCATCGAGGCTGAGTTCGCGCGAGAGGATGATGCGCTGCACGCCCAGCTTTTGCCAGAACTTGACGGTGGCGTAGTTGGTGGTGTTGGCCTGCACCGAGAGGTGGATGGGCACGTGCGGCCACTTCTCGCGCACCATCATGATCAGCCCCGGGTCGGCCATGATGATGCCGTCGGGGTTCATCTCGATGATGGGCTCGATGTCGCGCAGGTAGGTGCGGATCTTGTCGTTGTGCGCGATCAGGTTGCTGGTGACGTACAGCTTCTTGCCGCGTTGCTTGGCCTCGCTGATGCCTTGCGCCAGCTGCTCCAGCTTGAACTCGTTGTTGCGCGCGCGCAGGGAGTAGCGCGGCTGGCCGGCGTACACGGCATCGGCGCCGAAATCGTAGGCGGCGCGCATCTTGTCGAGCGAGCCGGCGGGCATCAGCAGTTCGGGGGCCGGGCGGCCGAGGGCGTTGGACATGGCGAAATCAGGCGGGAGGACGACGGGCCTGCGCCGTCGGCGCCGCAAGGCACCACCACGCGGCGCAAAGGGCGGATTGTCGCAACTTTGCGCGCGGCGTGCAGGCCCCGACCCGGGTGGCGACAAGGTTGATGCGTGCGATCATCCCCGCATGGCCGCCCCGTTTGACACCCTGCACCCCGCGCCCGTCTGGGCGCACTTCGAAACCCTGTGCCGCATCCCGCGTCCGTCCAAGCACGAAGACGCGCTGCGCGATCACCTGCTGGCCTGGGCCCGCGCGCGCCAAGCCAGCCACGGCCTGCGCGCCGAGGTCGATGCGGCGGGCAACCTCATCATCCGCAAGCCGGGCACCCCGGGCCGCGAGCAGGCCCCGATGCTGGCCCTGCAAGGCCACCTCGACATGGTCACGCAAAAGGCCAGCGGCAGCACCCATGATTTCTTCAAAGACCCGATCCAGGTGGTCGTTGACGACGGCTGGCTGCGCGCGCCCGACACCACGCTGGGTTCGGACAACGGCATCGGCGTGGCGCTGACCTTGGCGTTACTTGAATCGACCGACGTGCCACACGGCCCGCTGGAGGCCCTGTTCACGGTGGACGAAGAAGCCGGCATGGGCGGCGCGCAAGGCCTGGCGGCCGGCGCCCTGCAGGCCCAGCTGATGCTCAACCTCGACACCGAAGCGTGGGGCGAGTTCTACCTGGGCTGCGCCGGCGGCCAGGACGTGGACGTGCAGCGCCAGCATGTGGCCGAGCCCTGGCCCGCCGGCCACGTGGCCGTGACCCTGCGCGTGAGCGGCCTGCGCGGCGGGCACTCGGGCGTCAACATCCACGAAGAGCGGGGCAACGCCATCAAGCTGCTGGTGCAGATGCTGGTGGGCCTGAGCCTGGGCGAGCCCGGTGTGGACGCGCCCTGCCCGGGCTTGATCCTGGCCAGCCTGCAAGGCGGCTCGGCCCGCAACGCCTTGCCGCGCGAGGCCGAGGCCACCTTGGCGCTGAGCCCCGAAGAGTGGGCCGTGCTGCAGTCGCAGCTGGGCCTGTGGCAGGCGCGGTGGCAAGCGCTGCTGGCCGGCGTGGAGCCGCGCGTGGAGGTGTCGGCCCAGGCGCTGGATGCCACGGCTGCGGTGGCCGTGCAGCAAGCGGGTGTGCTGCCCGCCAGCGAGCAGCAGGTGTGGCTGCGCAGCCTGCACGCGGCGCCGCATGGCGTGCACCGCCAGAGCCAGCGCGTGGCCGGGGTGGTGGAGACCTCGAACAACGTGGGCGTGGTCCACATCCAGCCCGACGAGGGCCACGCCAACTTCATGGTGCGCTCGCTGCGCGACGACGGCAGCCAGGCCCTGGCCAGCCAGATCGCCGCGCTGTGGGGCCTGAGCGGCAGCACCGTGCGCTGCAGCGGGGCCTACCCGGGCTGGGCGCCCAACCCCGATTCGCCCCTGCTGGCGGTGTGCCAGCGGGTGTACCGCGCGCGCTTTGGTGCCGATTCGCACGTGCAGGTCATCCACGCGGGGCTGGAGTGCGGCATCCTCGCGGCCAAGCACCCGGGGTTGGACATCGTCTCTTTCGGGCCCACGATCCGGGGCGCACACGCCCCCGGCGAGGCCGTGCAGATCGACACCGTGGCGCATTGCTGGACGCTGCTGTGCGACATCGCGGCGGCCGTGTCGGCGGGTCAGTACACCACGCTGAACCAGTAGCGCTGGGCCTGCTGGCCCATGCCGGCCAGGCGCGAGAGCATGTAGAGGTGCCGCCCATCGGCCGAGTGGTACAGGCCGATGCCGTCCTGGCGCCACAGCCGGCCGTTGACGCGAATTGGCGCCAGGGCCTGGCGCGACACCGCGCTGAGGTCGCTGCGCAGGCGCAGCAGGTGGTGGTGGCACTGCGCTTGGCCGTTGGGGTTGGTGCAATTGGCTTCCACCCAGTCGATGGCGGCCACCTCGTCGGTGGTGGGGCTGTCGCTCAGGGCGGTCAGTGTCACCCCCTGGCTGAGGTCGGCCGTCACGCCGATGCGGCCGAGGTACAGCAGGTCGGCGTCGCGCTGGCTGCTGGTGCTGAACACGGTGCCGCAGCCCGTGAAGAGGCGGTCGCCGCCGCGCGACAGCCACAGCTCGCCGCACGGGGCGTGGTCGCCGTGGTCGGGAGCCTGCCCACTGAGGCCCACGGTGGACGTGCCCCATTGGGTGCGCACCAATCGGCGCGGCAGGCTTTGCGTCATCGCGTAGCTGCTGATGCCGTCGGCACTGCTGGTGCTGTTGTTGGCCGCAGTGGCCAGGTCGGCAAAACGCACGTCGCCGGTGAGTGGCACGTTCACGCTGGGGCGGTACTCGGCGCGGCCCTTCACGTGAACCACGTACCAGCTCTGGGTGGCCGAGCCGCCATCGGCCACCAGCACCTGAGGCTGGGCCGAGCCACTCAAAGACAGCGACTGGATCCGGTGGTTGAGGCCGAACTCAATGAGGCTGGCGCCGGCATCGTCCAGCCGCGTCCAGCTCAGGCGGGCGTTGCCCTGGGCCGGCACCCAGGCATGGCCCACGGCCACCGACAGGCCGTCCGGTGCCATCGACAAGGTCTGGGGTGCGCCGTCTGCGGCCAAGTCGATGCGCACCTCGGTGCCCGCCGCTGGATCCAGCAGGTAGATGGCCGGGCTGGGCCAGGCCGCCACCATCACCAGGCGGCCCAATGCACGGCTGAAGCGCGCGGCCACCACGTCGTGGCCCAGGCCCAGGGTGCTCGCCGGGGTGAGCTGCGGCATGCCGGGCTCGGGCGCCGGCACGGGCTGCACCGTGGTGGTGACGGCCACGCTCAGCGGGCTTTGCGGCACCGGCCAGCGGCAGGCCGCATCCAGGCACAGTTGCACCGCCACGGTGTCGGTGTGGGTGCCGTCGCTGAGGGTGCTGCCCAGGCGCAGGCGCACGTCCACCCGGGTTTGCTGGTCGTCGACGCGGGTGGTGGTGACCGCTTCGACGGCGTCGCCGCGGGCACTGGCCTGCACCGTCAGCGATGGCACGCCCGCCAGCGCCGAGGTCCGCACCGTGAAGCTCAAGGTGGTGGCCGCGGCGCCCTCATCGGTGAGTGACGACAGCGTGGACGCCAGCGCGGTGGTGCTGAGCGTGGCAGTCTGCACCCCCAGGGTCTGGGTGCCCAGTTGGGCCGCACGCAAGCGCAGCGATGCAGGGGGCTGTACCCAGCTGCCATCGGCATGGCGGATGGCGCCGCGGTCGGCGGCCACCAGGCCGATGCCGGCCGCCCAGGCGTGCACCTCGCTGGCGGTGGTGGCGCTCAGGCGCTGGCCTTGGCTGGACAGCAAGAAGCCGATGACCAGGTTGGTGCGGAACACCGCCACCGTGCGGCTTTGGCCCAGCACGGCCATCGTGCGCAAGCCCAGGTAGGTCTGGCTGAGTTCGAGGCGGAAGTCGTCGCTCACGCCATCGCCGTCGACGTCGGCCCCGCTGGGGCCGCTGCGGCTGAGCGTTTGCACCTCGCCGGCGCGCATCACCCGGTCGGGAAACTGCAACCAACTCGGCAGCGCCTGGCGCAGGCCGGGGTATCTGGTGTCACCGCCGCTGGGGTCGACCCGGGTCAGGCCGTCGCTGCCGCGCACGTAGTGGGTGTGCTCCAGCACGGCTTGGTCGGCCGGGCCGGTGTCCTCTTCGGTGGTGATCAGGCCCAGGGCATCCGGGCCACTGAGCACCTGGCGCCGCAGGCTGGCCACGGTGGTCTGGCCGTTGCGTGTGAGGTCGAAGTGCGCCCGATCGCCTTGCGCCATGTGGAAGTGGTCGGTCTGCACGAGGTTGGTGTCGCCCTCGGCCGCGGCAGGCAGGCGCTCCAGTTCCGAGGGCAGGGTGCGCGCGTCCATCGACTGCGGCACGGCCTCGGGCGCGCTGGCTTGGCCGCCTCCGCCACCCCCGCAAGCGATCAAGGTCAGCGACAACGCCAACGCAGCCACCCACGCCACGCCCGGCGTCCGGCGCAGGGGGAGGTCGGGCGCGCAAGCGGGCGATTGGGGGCAGGCGTGGTGGCGCATCACAAGCGGCATTCCTTCACGGATTGCGGGCGATTCTGGCCGCCCAAGGCTGACAACACAAGTGCGGCACTCAGGGTGGGGCCGCGCCCGGCCGATAAGCAGCGATCAGCTCGCCTTGCCTGCATTTGTGACCCCAGCCGTGGGAACGCCCATTTCTGCGCCCAACGCGCCACCCCTCGCGGGCGTGGCCGGCACCGACACGGCCCTGCCCGGCGGGCAAGTGGGCCTGGTCGAGCCGCAACTGGTCCAGGCGCTGGCCAGGCCGCGCTGGCGTTTGCGGTTCCAGCCCGCGCTGGAGGCCACCTTCCAGGCCGACACGTTCGAGGCGCGCCGCCGCTTGCTCACGGTGATGGCGCTGGCCGGCCTGCTGGGGGTGTGGCTGGTCACCCGCCGCGATGCGGTGCTGATGCCCGACCTGACCCACTGGCTGCCCACCTTCCATGGCATCACCCTGTGGGGCGGCCTGGTCAGCCTGTGTGTGGTGTGGGCGGCGTCGCTGATGGGCCCGAGGGGCCGCCAGGCCTGGTGGTTCGATGCGGCCATGGCCATCAATGCCACCGGCTTTGGCGCGATCCTGATCGCCCAGGCCGTGCTCAGCCGCACCGATGCCGCGCAGACCCACACCAACATCCTGGCTGGCGTGCTGCTGTTCAACGGCATCGCTTGCCGGCTGCGCTTTCACTGGGCGGCGCTGTCGACCGTGTTCATCGTGGTGGCACACGGCCTGTGGGTGCACGGGCACACGCCGCTGCAGGCCATGGTGGTCGAGGCCAACACCACGCTGCTGGTGATGGTGGCCGCCTTCACCCTGCTGCTCAACCACGCTTTCGAACACGCCGAGCGCCGCCAGTGGCTGTTGCGGCGGCTGGAGTGGGCGCAGGCCACCTTGTTGCAGGCCGATGCCGACCGCCTGCACCGCCTGTCGGGCGAAGACCCGCTCACCGGGCTGGCCAACCGCCGCCGCTTCGATGCCGCCCTGCAGTTGGCCTGGGAGCAGGCGCTCATGCGCCGCCACAGCGTGTCGCTGCTGCTGGTGGACGTGGACCACTTCAAGGCTTACAACGACGCGCATGGCCACCCCGAGGGTGATGCCTGCTTGCGCCAGCTCGCCCTGGTGCTCGACGCCCACGCGCGCCGGCACCAAGGTTTGGCCGCGCGCTTAGGGGGTGAAGAGTTCGTGCTGTTGCTGCCTGGGCGGCAGGCCGCTGCGGCCGCCACCATCGGGCAAGACCTGTGCGAGGCCGTGGCAGCTTTGCAGCGTCCCCATGCCGACTCGCCCGTGGGGCCGCACGTCACCATCTCGGTGGGGGTGGCCGGCGTGCAGCCGCGCCGCCAGCTGGCGGTGGCGCAGCTGGTGCAGGCGGCCGATGCCGCGCTCTACCAGGCCAAACACGCGGGCCGCAACCGCGTGTGCCTCAGCCCGGGGTTGGCGGCCCAGGCCGATGCCCCGGTCAATGCCCAAGCCGCCTGGCCGCCGCAGCGCAGCCTGCTCATCCACCCGGCCGATGTGGGCGTGGGCGATGCCACCCAGGCGCGCACGCTGCAGCGCCTGCAGTCCTTGCTCGACAAAGGCCTGTGGCGCTTGCGCTTTGCCCCTGTGCTCGAAGCCGACTACCAGGCCGACCGCAGCCCCGAGCGGCGCCTGCACGTGCGCTGGTCGGCGCTGATCGGGCTGTGCCTGTTCAACGCCTACCTGTTTGGCAACGTGCCGCAGTTTCCCGATGTGCCGCTGGCCGCGCTGTGGGTGCTGGCTTCGCTCAGTGCGTGCATGGTCACCCTGGTGGTCACCGCCAGCATGGTGGGCCTCACGCCGTGCCAGCGCGAGGTGACCTACAGCCTGGCGATCTCGGTGATGGCCGTGGCCTCGTCGTGGCTGCTGTCGCTCAGCCAGGCGCCCACGGTGTGGAGCTTCATGAGTTGCCTGCTCCTGCTGCCACTGTTTGCGGGTGCCGGGGCGCGCTTGCCGTTTCGCTGGGCGCTGCCGCCGGCACTGGTCAACATCGCGGCCATGGCGGTGGCCTACACGCCGCCCACGCCCGAGACGCACCTCATCTACCAAGACAGCCTGCTCAACGTGGTCAGCGCCAGCGTCTATCCGCTGGTGGCGGCCTACACGCTGGAGCACGCCGAGCGCAAGCAGTGGCTGCTCGGGCGCATCGCCAGCTTGCAGCATGCCGCGCTGCAGCAGCTGCGCCACCAGCTCGCCGAGCTCAGCCTCACCGATGCGCTGACCCACCTGCCCAACCGCCGCCAGTTCGAGGCGCAGTTCGCCCCCACGCTGCACGAGGCCCTGGTGACGCGGCTGCAGCTGGTGGTGATGGTGATCGATGTGGACCACTTCAAGCGCTACAACGATGCGCTGGGACACCCCGCTGGCGATGCCTGTCTGCAAGCGATCGCCACGCAGTTGCGCCAGCTGGCCCAGGCCCAAGGTGCGCACCTGTGCCGCCTGGGCGGCGAAGAGTTCGGCTGGATGCAGTTGGTGGAGCGCCACCAGGTGGCCGCCCTGGGCGATGCCGTGCTGGGCGCTGTGCGCAGCCTGCAGCTGCCCCACCCCGACGGCGCGCAGCGCGGACAGCCTGTGGTGAGCGTGAGCATCGGCGTGAGCGCGCGGCTGGCCGCCCCCAGCGACACGCTCATCAGCCACCTGGCGCCGGCCGACGAGGCCCTCTACGCGGCCAAGCGCGCGGGGCGCGACCGCGTGGTCATGGTGGGGGAGGTGCCGCCCGTGGCGCCCACGCCGAAGGCGGCATGCCCGTCCAGCGCTTGAAGGCGCGGCGGAAGTTGGCCGGGTCGGTGTAGCCCAGCGTCCAGGCGATCTCCTGCAGGCTCAGCTGCCCGGCTTGCAGGTGCTGCATGGCCAGGTGCTGGCGCACCTCGTCGAGGATCTGCTGGTACGAGCTGCCTTCGTCGATCAGCCGCCGGTGCAAGGTGCGCGCCGTGAGGTTGAACTGTCGCGCCACCACCTCCAGTGAGGGGAAGCCGTGTTGCCGCGCCAGCATCACGCGCCGCACCTTGATGCTCAAGGGCGCGTGCGCATCGCGGCGGTCGAGCTCTTCGCGGCACAGGCGGGCGGCATTGGCGAACGAGGCCGGGTCGGCACTGCTCAGCGGCGTGTCGAGCGCGGCCTCGCTCAGCACCAGGCCATTGAACGGCTGGCCCCAGTGCACCGGGCAGCCGAACATCTGGCGGCCCAGTGCGGCATGGGCCGGCTCGGGCGCACCCAGGCCCACGCGCTGCACCTCGCAGGCGCCGAAGGTGATCTGGTCGATCAGGTTCTTCACCGTGAGGGTGATGGCCTCGTGGATGAGCGCGGCCAGGTCACCCAGCGGCAAGGCGGCCTCAAAGGTCACCCAGACCTCGGTGCCATGCACCTGGCGCTGCACGGTGACCAGCGTGGTGCGCAGCGGCAGGTAGGCCTCCAGCAGCTCCAGCGCCTGGCGCAGCGTGCTGCTGTTCATGGCCGCGTAGCCCAGCATGCCGTGGGTGTTGATGCGCAGGCGCTCGCCCACCAGCAGGCCCAGGGCGGGCTCTTGCGTGGCGGCCACGGCCGCCTTCAAAAAGCGCTCGAAAGGCGGCCAGCCCAGGCCGCGCTGGCTGTCTTGCAGGTCGGCCGCCTGCAGGCCGGCGGTGGCCAGCAAGGCGGGCACATCTGCGCCCATGGTGGACAGCAGGTCGGCGATCAGCCGGACATATTGCAGGGGCAGGGCGTCATCGGTCACGGCGGCGGATTGTCAATAAATGACCTCTTGCTGTCAACCGCACGCCGGGCGGCCAAGGCGGTGGATTTCTACGATCCCAGCCATGGTCCCCCCGGTGCGGGACGCGAAGGATCCCACCATGCTGTCCTGGTTCAAGAAAGCCGGCCCCACCCAGGCCGACATCAACGGTCAAGCCATCACCGTGCAACCCAAAGAGACGCTGCTGCAGGCGGCGCTGCGCGCGGGCATCGACTTCCCGCACAGCTGCCGCGTGGGCGGCTGCGCCAGCTGCAAGTGCAAGCTGGTGTCGGGCCAGGTCAAGGCATTGACCGAGGCCGCCTACATCCTGTCGGACGAGGAGCTGGACGCCGGCATGATCCTGGCCTGCCAGGCCGTGCCCAAGGGCGATGTGCGCATCGAGGTGGACCTGGCCCGCGCCGCCGCCCGCCGCACCGTGGGTGGCCGCGTGGTGGCCCAGGAGCGCCTGACCCACGACATCGTCCGCCTGCGCGTGCAGCTCGACGAGGCCCTGCCCTACCAGGGCGGCCAGTTCGCCGAGCTCAGCATCGACAACCTGCCCGGCGTGGCCCGCAGCTACTCGTTTGCCAACGCGCCGCAGCCCGATGCGCAGGTGAGCTTCTTCGTGCGCAAGGTACCTGGTGGGGTGTTTTCTGAGCACGTGCACGCGGCCAGCCTGGTGGGCCAGCGCGTGCAGGTGCAAGGCCCGGCGGGCGACTTCCACCTGCGTGCGGCCGACGCCCCGGTGTGGCTGGCCGCGGGCGGCAGTGGCCTGGCGCCGATCATGGCCTTGCTGCAGGCGCTCGAAGCCACCGGCAGCTTGCGGCCTGTGACGCTGCTGTTTGGCGCCCGCACCCAGGCCGACCTGTACCTGCAAGACGAGCTGGCCGCCTACGCCGCCCGCTGGCCCGCCCCGTTCGCCGTGCACACCGTGCTGTCGCACGAGCCTGAGACATCGGGCTGGAGCGGCCCGCGCGGCCTGCTGCACTCCCACGCGGCCACCCACTGGGTGCCCGGCGCCCACGCCTACCTGTGCGGCCCGCCGCCCATGGTGGACGCCATGGCCGAGGCCCTGCGCGAGCTGGGCGCCCCGGCGGCCCACATCCATGCCGACCGCTTCACCACCCTGCACGACGGTGTGCAGCCTGTCACGCGCGCCGCGTGAGGCTGCCCGCCCCGCCCTTGCATCGCCCCCACCATCCCACGATAACGAGAGAGACCGCCATGAAGACACCGATGATCTTCCACTACCTCAAGTACTTCCTCTTCCACGCCATCGGCCTGCAGTCCATCGCCTTCATGACGATGGGCGGCGGCTGGGTGACCGTGGGCTTGTTGTCCATCCTGCTCGTCTACATGGTGGGCGATGCGGTGTGCGGCGACGACACCAGCACCCCGAAGTTTGAGCACCCTGGCGTGCTGACCTTCCAGCTGTGGATGGCGCTGCCGCTGCTGGCCGCCATCGTCTTCGTCGCGCTGTGGAGCGTGGCCAGTGGCGACCCGCTGGGCTATGGCGCCTGGGTGCAGCAGCTCACCGGCTACGACGCGCTGGCGGCGCGCGACGCCACCTTCTGGGGCCACCACGTGTCGACGCTGCTGGTGACCGGGCTGATGATCGGCATGGTGGGCACCATCACCGCGCACGAGCTGACGCACCGCACCTGGGACCCGGTCTCGATGTTGATTGGCCGCTGGCTGCTGGCCTTCAGCTTCGACACGGTGTTCTCGATCGAGCACGTGTATGGCCACCACCGCTACGTGTCGACCACCGAAGACCCGGCCACCGCGCCGCGTGGCCGCAACGTGTATGCCCATGTGCTGATCTCGACCGTGCGCGGCAACGTGAGCGCCTGGGCCATCGAGGCCAAGCGCCTGCAGCGTGCCGGCCAGGCCGTGCTGGGCTGGCGCAACGCCGTGATCCGTGGCCACCTGATGAGCGTGGGCCTGGTGGGCGTGGCCTATGCGCTGGGCGGCTGGCCGGTGGCGGCCTTCTTCGTGGGTTGCGCGCTGTGGGGCAAGGCCCTGCTGGAGATCGTGAACTACATGGAGCACTACGGCATGGTGCGCGACCCCAAGACCCCCGTGCAGCCGCGTCACTCGTGGAACACCAACAAGCGCATCAGCTCGTGGTCGATGTTCAACCTCACCCGCCACTCGCACCACCACGCCCAGGGCGAGGTGCCTTACCAAGACCTCAAGCCCTTCCCTGAGGCGCCCATGATGATCAACGGCTACCTCACCACCATCGTGGTGGCCCTGGTGCCGCCGCTGTGGCACAAGCTGATGACGCCCAAGGTGCTGGCCTGGGACCGCGACCACGCCACGCCGCACGAGCGGGTGCTGGCCGCCGAGGCCAACCGCCGCAGCGGCTTGGCTGAGTTGATGCAGGCCACGGCCACTTCGGCCGAGGCGCGTGCAGCGCGGGCGGCCTGAGCAGGCCGAGCTGGGCGCTCAGGCGCTCTGCAAGAGCTGGCGCCACCGCCGCGCCAGCTCGCTCACTGCGGCGTGCGACTCGCCGTGCACGCCCACGAAGTTGATGAAGGCGTGGCCCAGGCGCGGGTAGTGCAGCAAGGCCGTGCGGCAGCCGCCGGCTTGCAGGTGCGCGGCATAGGCCTGGCCCTCGTCGCGCAGCATGTCGTAGCCGGCGGTCACCACCAGCGCGGGCGCCAGCGTGGCGGGCACCGCGCTGAGCAGGGGCGACACGCGCCAGTCGTGGTCGTGCGCCGGGTTGTGCTGCAGGTAGCTGCCGTAGAACAGCTCGCGGTCCACCCGGTTGAGGAAGTAGCCCGCGCCAAACGCGCTGTACGAGGGGCGCTGCTGCGTGCGGTCGGTGCCCGGGTAGATCAGCAGCTGGCCACGCAGCGCCACCCCCTCTTTGGCGCAGGCCAGGGCCACGGCCGCCGCCAGGTTGCCGCCGGCGCTGTCGCCACCCACGGCCAGGCCGCTCACGCCCCAGCGCGCCAGTTGGCCCTGGGCCCAGCGCACGGCCGCCACCCCATCTTTGAACGCCGCCGGAAACGGGTGCTCCGGCGCCAGCCGGTAAGCCACGGCCAGCACCGGCATGCCGCTGGCCTCGCACAGCAGGCGGCAGGCGTCGTCGTGCGTGTCGAGGTCGCCCATGATGTAGCCGCCCCCGTGGAAGAACACCAGCAGCGTGCCGCCTTCGCTGGCCTGCTGCGGCCGGTACAGCCGCGCGGGCAAGGGCCCGGTTTCGGTGCCGATGATCTGGTCTTTCACGGTGCCGATGGGCAGGCCCACGCGCAGCGAGGCCATGTCTTTGCGGAACTGCGCGCGCATCTGCTGGGCCGAGGGCTGCTTGGGCGCGGTCAGCTGGCGCAAGCGGCGCAGCACGCCCAGCCAGGGCGCCAGCCGGTCGTGCACCAGGGGGCCCGTGGCCACCGGGGCCGGGCGGGGGCTGAGCAGGCTGTCGATGGCCCGCAGCAGGCGGGCGCGGGGGCTCGGGGCGAAGGCAGGTGAAGCTGACATCGGCAGGAGACGTGGGGCGGCAGGAGGATCCGTCGGTACGGCAATGTACCGCAGCCGCCGCGCCACAGCCCCGGCGGGCACCCACCACGCGCCCTGGCGAAAACCCACGGTTTCTTGATGCAGCATAAAGCCGCCGGTTGCCACACCCGGGGCGCCTTCCTACACTCGGGCGCACCAGATCAGGCCGAGGGCCCCGTCACGAGCGGGCCACAACAGGCCTGACGTTCGAGGAGACAACATGCTGGCCGCGTACATCACGCACCCCGATTGCGCACGACACGACATGGGTCCCGAACACCCCGAATGCCCACAACGCCTGGGCGCCATCCACGATCACCTGCTCATCAAGGGCCTGCTCGATCACATGGTGCCGCATGACGCCCCCCTGGCCACCGCCGAGCAGCTGGGCCGCGCCCACACCGGCCTGTATGTGCTGGAGATCTTCGACAAGGCGCCCGCCACCGGCGTGGTGCAGGTCGACCCCGACACCGCCATGGGCCCGCACACGCTGCAAGCCGCCTTGCGCGCGGCCGGCGCGGCGGTGGAAGCCACCGACCTCGTGCTCTCGGGCAAAGTGGGCTCGGCTTTTTGCGCCGTGCGCCCGCCCGGCCACCACGCCGAGCGCGCCGCCGCCATGGGCTTTTGCTTCTTCAACAACGTGGCCGTGGGCATCCGCCATGCGCTCGATGTGCACGGCCTGCAGCGCGTGGCCCTGATCGACTTCGATGTGCACCACGGCAATGGCAGCGAAGACATCTTCCGGGGCGACGAGCGGGTGCTGATGTGCTCGATCTTCGAGCGCGGCCTCTACCCCTTCAATGGCGACGAGGCCACAGGGCCCAACATGGTCAACGTGGGCCTGCCTGCGCGATCGAAGGGCGATGCCTTCCGCGAGGCCGTCACGCAGCGGTGGCTGCCTGCGCTCGAGGCCTTCAAGCCTCAGCTCATCTACATCTCGGCGGGCTTCGATGCCCACCGCGAAGACGACATGGGCAACCTGGGCCTGGTCGAGGCCGACTACGAATGGGTGACCGAGCAGCTCGTGGCCGTGGCCGACCGCCATGCCCAGGGCCGCATCGTCTCGTGCCTGGAGGGCGGCTATGTGCTCAGCCCCCTGGCGCGCTCGGCTGCGGCGCACGTGCGCGCCTTGATCAGGGCTTGAAGATGGACCAGCATTACCTCGCTCCCCTGTTCAGCCCGCGGTCCATCGTGGTGCTGGCCGGCACCTCGGATGGCGATGACGCCGACTGCAGCCCGCAGGCGCAGGCCTTGCTGGCCGCACTCAAGGCGCAGCGTTACCAAGGCAGCCTGCAGTTCGTGCACGCGCAGACCAGCGGCACCCTGGCTGACCTGATGGAGATCCGCGCCGACCTGGCCATCATCGCCCTGCCCGCCGACGAGGTGAGCGCCGCGCTCGACCTGGCCGGCCGCATGGCCTGCAAGGCCGCGCTGGTGCTCTCAGGTGGGGTGGCGGCCGAGCAGGCCCAGGCCTGGCACAAGCAGGCCCGCCGCGATGGCCTGCAGCTGCTGGGCCCCAACAGCCTGGGCCTGCAGCGCCCGGCCTTGGGGCTCAACGCCAGCGTGATGGGGCCGCTGGCCGCACCGGGGCCGCTGGCGCTGGTGTCGCAATCGGGCTCGCTCACCTCGGCCATGCTCGACTGGGCGGCGCGCAACGCGGTGGGCTTCTCGGCCGTGGTGTCGATGGGGCCGCACGCCAGCGTGGGCCTGGCCGAGGCGCTCGATTTTTTGGCCAACGACCCGCACACGCAAAGCATCTTGGTCTACATGGAGGGCATCTCGGATGCGCGCCGCTTCATGAGCGCGCTGCGCACGGCGGCCAACGCCAAGCCGGTGATCGTGCTCAAGGCGGGGCGCCGCCTGGGCGGCCAGGCCGCAGCGCGCACGCACAGCGCGGCCATGGTGGGCAACGACGAGGTGTTCGACGCCGCCTTGCGCCGCGCCGGGGCCGTGCGCGTGCGCTCGTTCGACCAGATGTTCTCGGCGGCCAAGAGCCTGGCCTCGCGCTTTCGGCCGGCGGGCAAGCGCCTGGCCATCGTCACCAATGGCGGCGGGCCGGGCGTGCTGGCGGCCGACTGGGCCACCGAGATCGGCCTGGGCCTGGGGCAGTTGTCGGCCGAGACCGCCGAGGCCTTGCGCCAGGTGCTGCCCCCAGCCGCTTCGCTGGTCGATTTGATCGACCTGTCGGAAGACGCCAGCCCCGAGCAATTTGGCCAGGCCATCGCGCACGCCAACCACGATGCGGGCATCGACGGCCTGCTGGTGGTCTATGCGCCCAAGCCCGGCGTGGACGCCACGGCGTATGCGCGCGCGGTGGTGGCGGCCAAGCCCAGCTTGTCCAAGCCGCTGCTGACTTGCTGGATGGGCGACACCTCGGTGATCGAGGCACGGCTGGTGCTCAACGAGGCCCACATCCCCACCTTCCGCACGCCCGAGGCGGCGGTCAGCTCGTTCGGCAACCTCAGCAGCTTTTATCAGAACCAAAAGCTGCTGCAGCAAACCCCGCCGCCCTTGTCGGCCCTGGCCCAGCCCGACATCGACGGCGCGCGCCTCATCATCGAGAGCGTGCTGGCCGAGCGCCGCAAGACGCTCACCGAGATGGAATCGAAGAGCCTGCTGTCGGCCTTCCACATCCCGGTCACCGAGACCATCTTGGCGCGCAGCCCGCACGAGGCCATGATGATCGCCACGCAGATGGGCTTTCCGGTGGCGCTCAAGATCGACTCGCCCGACATCACGCACAAGAGCGACGTGCAAGGCGTGGCGCTGGGCATTGCCAACGGCACGGCCGTGCGCGACGCCTACAACGACATGATCGCCCGCGTGAAGCGCCTGCGCCCCGAGGCCCGCATCCACGGCGTGACGGTGCAGAAGATGGCGCGCACCCGGGCGCGCACCCGCACCGGCCGCGAGGTCTGCATCGGCCTGGTCACCGACGATGCCTTCGGCCCGGTGATCGCCTTTGGCGCGGGCGGCACCATGATCGAGCTGATCGACGACCGCGCCATGGAGCTGCCCCCGCTCAACCAGTACCTGGCCCGCAGCCTCATCGAGCGCGCCCGCGTGGCCGACACGCTGGGCGAGTGGCGTGGCCAGCCGGCCATCGACATGGACGCGCTGGAGCGCGTGCTGCTGCGCGTCTCGGAAATGGTGTGCGAGCTGCCGCAGCTGCGCGAGATGGACATCAACCCCATCATCGTCAACGAAGACGGCGCGGTGGCGGTCGATGCGCGCATCGTGATCGACGGGGCGGCGCACGGCATCGCGGGCCGCGCGGGCGTCTACAGCCACCTGCCCATCCTGCCCTACCCGGCGCGCTTCGAGCAGGTGTGGCCGTTGCGCGGGGGCGGCGAGTACCTGGTGCGCCCCATCCACACCGAAGACGCCAGCATGCTGCAAGAGCTGGTGCAAAGCCTCTCGCCCGAGAGCCGCTACTTCCGCTTCGTGTCGAGCATGACCGAGCTGCCGCCCACCATGCTGGCCAAGCTCACGCTGATCGACTACGACCGCGAGATGGCGCTGGTGGCCGCCTACAAGGAGCGCCGCGCCCAGCCCAACGGCGACATCGTCGAGCGCGAGCGCATCATCGGCGTGTCGCGCTACATCACCAACCCGGACCAGACCAGCTGCGAGTTCTCACTGGTGGTGGCCGACGACTTCAGCGGCCAGGGCCTGGGCTCGCGCCTGATGGAAAGCATCATGGACGTGGCCCGCGAGCGCGGCCTCACCGAGATCGTGGGCCTGGTGCTGACCAACAACGACGGCATGCTGCGGCTGATGCGCAGCCTGGGCTTCAGCGTCAAGCCGTATCCCGAGGATCCGGACTTCAGGATCGTGATGCATGCGTTGTGAGCCCGTGGCACGACCCGGTGTCATGGC
>JACCDX011334682.1_pt1 | contig 22238 bp, 26 predicted proteins | sample 7449681 | NCBI WGS metagenome assembly JACCDX01 (sample SAMN15323450, study PRJNA562643) | freshwater metagenome | isolation source: river surface water | place: USA:Blue River Watershed | collected 2017-08-18
ATTGTGAATCCAGAACAGGGTATCTGGCTGTGTAAGGGATGTCAGAATACGACCAACTTTAGTAATGTCCAGATTCCCTATGCGAGTAAGCTGTTCCTCCAGGAACTGGAGAGTATGTGTATCAGCAGTCGTATGATTACCGAAACACAGGTTGCGGAAAAGATGCGACAAACCGGTACAACGAATGAGGATGAGGATGCCGACTATGACCTCGAGGATAGTTTATCTGTGATCCAAGAAGAAGACGACGAGTCATAAATGGATGCAGTGTGGCTCGGATTTGACGTGGATGAGACCCTCGGAAACTTTCAGTATTTGTTTCCCATTTTTGAGTTCCTCATGTTACGCGACGGAACCTACGAACCTGGTCAGCGCACCTTTCAAGCCTTGACACAAATGATTGCGCAAAATGAAATAACCCCAGCGAACCAAATAGGTCTCTTCCGACCCGGCCTTTACAATTTTTTTACGGAAAAATTAAAGCCACTCCGCGATGCTGGAATTCTCAAAGGAATGGTCATGTATTCGAATAACAGCGAATATAATATTCTTCGATTTTGTGCCATTGTGATTGATCGTTGGCTTGAATCTCCAAAATCTTTTTGTAATTTAATTCATCGCACACACTATATCCGTCAAAATACGTCTGGAGAAGTTAATACACTTGAAAAGAAGTGGTCAATTCTCACCAAGGCTTTTTTGGACGGTAAATGTCCTCCTCCAGTCCTCGGTCAAACCTTTTTTTATGATGACTTGAATACCCACCGAGATCTTATGGACAAGCTCGGCTCAAAGTATATCCAGGTGGTCCCATATTTTGGCCCCGCGAGTAAAGGGAATCTGCTTACAAGCCTTCGTTCCTGTTTACTCACAACAGGGCTTCTAAAACAGGTTGTTAAAAGACCAAATGGATCTATAACAGGAAGTGATTTCGTGTTTGATGCGGATTATATCATGCGATTGTATGGTGTCTATAAAAATGAAAGTACAGCAGGTTACATAAAAGCAGACTTACAGGTTTTATTTACACTCACCGGTGAAACGCCAGAACAACTTGCGAATGTAACATGGAAAGATTATCAGAAAGCCCTACAGGAACTCTTTAAAATAGAAGATGCTTCCATTGAAAAACATAAACGGCCAAATACACGTTCTACCGCAGTCAATATGAAACAATGGTATGACCCCCTTGTCACACCACCGGTGGAACATGAAAGGGCCAATGAAATGATTGAACGTCGAATGCGTGAATTACAACGCTCCTCTGGAAATCAGACACGGTCGGCAAATCGAGCTCGTTCGAGTTCTGCTGGACTTACGCGGTCGAATACGCCAAAAAAGGGGCCAGGACGTTCCTTCGCAAATCTGGCTACCAATTATAACAATACACCCAAACCCAAATCCATGGAAAATGAACTGAAAGAAGCATTTGGTTTAGGGGGTGGCAGACGACTCACAAAACGTCGGCTCCGAAAAAACGCTTCCCGAAAAAAGAAGACCTCTAGTAGAAAATAAGAATGGTGAGTATGGCCCTAAAATATGTTGCCGAGTTCCTCGGAACCTTCTTCTTTCTTGTAAGTATCCTTATGAGTGGCGGTAATGCCTTTATTATTGGTGGGATCCTTGCCATCGTAATTTTACTGATCGGCGGTATTTCTGGTGGTATGGTCAATCCTGCGGTGGCCTACGCGATGTTTGCGCGTGGAACTCTCAGCTTTGGTGAATTCCTCGCATTCAGTCTTGTCCAGATTATTGCGGCGGCCTTTGCGGTCTATGCCTATCAGACACTTGCTTAAAGTAATATTTTGAAGTTTTCATACGATATATAGTATATACATCCTATGGAAAATGAAATTCAGGAAGAGATTATAATATCCGAAACTGCTTCATACAGCGATTCTGGATATAATTCTGAAAGTGAAAGTGATTGTGAAAATGAAGATGATACAGAATCCATTGAACAATTGGAGGATCAATCGGTTACATTTGTGAATGGATCCATACTGGAAGAATATAGCGAAGAAGACCCATGTCTTTTATGCGGTCGAGGACCCTTTTGCGAACTCGAGTATCACCTTGTCCCTTTTTGCGGTTGCGGAAAGGCGTGGTATCATCCTGCCTGTACCATAAAGTGCCTGCGTATTGCCTATGGGCAACCGTACTTTGTCCCCATGGTATGTCCCTTTTGTCATCCGAAAAAATAGAAATAAGTACGTACGATTACTTACGTGTTCGCACATAGAAGGCTGCGAGCCCAAGAAGAACTGCGGTAGCAAGACTTGCTTTATCCTCCGTACAAAACCCCTGCTTCTTTGGTGTTCCATCCATATTGTGTGTTTTTGGAGTCTTATCATAGACCGCCTGATCAATATAACTGTCCAACACCCATTTTTCTTGACTGGGGACTCCACGTACATAATCTTTTGCCCCCTGAATCATTGACGCATCATTCTTCGCATCCCCCACGCGAACTTTTCCAGAGAGTCTGCATTTGGGGTAAATATTTCCCACCGCAGCACGTACCATGCCGGTTGGATTCAGGGCAGCCTTCGAATCTTCTAAGATCCCTGGAGCAAGACCCTTTAATGCTGGAAACCCCATTTCATTCAATGCCTGGCCCACACGTGCCCCAAAAGCATCTCCCTTTGGAATTCCCTCAATGTATTCCCACATTTGCGCCCCATTACTACATGTAAGGGGTGTTGGGACAAAATAATTAATTCCCATTGGAAATTGCCCCATTCCACCGGTCATCCCAGGAAACATGGGTTGTCCAAAGCCAATCATATCCAGGTAATATGCGGATCCACGGACCGCCTGCATCACACTTCCCAAACTGTCATCACGTCGCACCCCAAGCTGGGCCGGCGTGGGCAATGCGTCACTAAAATCATATTTTGGAGCCTGGAATGTACGATCATCTACCGACCCTGTTGGCAAGACTGGATCGGTCGTATTTAATCCCATTTCAGACGGATCTAACATAGTTGTATCCCCTATTCTTCCGGGGCTAATAATATTAACGCAAGACCTACAAGAGAGATACCTGCCCCCACAAGCTGGAGATTCTGGACCTTTTCTTTGAACATATAAATTCCAATCGCAAACATGGCTACGGTGGTCATCACATTCCACATAAAATTTACAATCCCAATGCCTTCATATTTGAGTGCTTGGGTAAGAAGTGGGACAACCCCAAGGGCAAATAATAGAGAAGCACTTATAATATTCCGCAGGCCTCCCATGCGAAGGAGTGTCAGGGTAAATATTTCAACAAGTCCGCATAAAAATACCCATCCAAAGGCGTGACATGCGCCGTTCATAGGAATGTCCTACTTGGTTGTAAGAATATAAGCAAGTTTCGCACTTTTTGGATTCCGTGCGCATAACGCAAGACGCTGAAGAAAGAGTTGATTAAAATCCTTTGTCGTTTGATCATATTTTTCATGAAAATGCGTATGAATACACACAATCGGCTTTCCTTCTACCGTAAGACCAGCATGTGAACGATCAATACGGTCATAGGACCAGGTACGCAAGACTTCAATGGGATTTTTTACAGACTGAAACATGCGCCACCAGCCATAATTGACCTGAATGGGAAATTCATAGAATTCTTCATGTTGATATTGTTTTGGAATTTCTTCTAAGGCCGACTGTTCAAAATATCGCGCCGTCTTACAGGCTTCCATCCAATATCCAGGCATCTTTACATCAGATGTCCAAACAAAACCTCCATTATAATACCCATATTTATCCGTATCTCCTGGTTTGATATAATGAGGGGATAGGGCAACCTTCTTGTTGGTCGGAATTTCTGGAAGGGAGGACGTAAAGCAAATATCTGAATCTATAAGATATACCCCTTTTGGATTCGTACAGGTCGCAAATACCCATTCCAGAAGATTTATTTTTTCGGTCATAAAGTCCATCCATAAGGTTGGAAAACGTTTTCCAGGAGTTTTTTCCATAATACTTCGCTGTACTTTTCCATACTTTTCCAGAATAATATTTCGAATAATTTTTCCAGAATACGTAATTTTCTGAAGGGTGATTGCCTCATCTACGGCTTCATCGCAATACAGGAATACAACTGGAAGTTTTTCGTTCCAAAGTTCAAGGGTCGATAAAAGAATCTGTAAATCTGGAATCGCATTTCGATTTGCTAGGGTTGCTACAAAAGGTAGCTGACAGTCTTCCTGTAAAATTGATGTATTCATGGTGTTTGGATTGGTATATCTAAATACTATGGATCAAGATTTCTTTAATCTCCCACTTGATGTGGGCCATGTGCCAGGGCCGGATAAAAAAGAAAATACGAATCTTGAAGATTCTCTTCTCGACCAGTATTTCTCCACGGAAAAATATGAAAAAGTTGGTGCTGGAACAACCAAGTTTCTCAGTTGTCAAGTCTGTGGAGGAACGGAAGATGACCTTCTCTTGGAAGATATGCTCACCTGTACAAAATGCGGAACGGTTCTTTCACGTCCCATTGATGTTTCCCCAGAATATCGGTTCTTTGGCCATGAAGATCGAAGCAGTGGAGATCCCTGTCGTATTGGCGCCCCCCTTGATCCGCGCTTACCCCAATCCTCCCTTTGTACAATTATCTTACCCAGTCATAATCGTGCCATGAATCGGATTATTCAATACCAAAAATGGAATAATCTGCCCTATAAAGAACGCGCACTTCTTGGTGCCTTTGACCGCCTTCATCTTGCGGCCAATAATCATGGCCTTTCTACCAGTGTGATTGATGACGCAAAAGAACTCTATGTAAAACTGAATGGACTCTGTGATCGCCGTGGCCTTTCACGCGATAGCCTCTTGGCATCCTGTGTGTATACTGCCCTCAAACGTGCTGGAAGCCCACGACGCCCCCAAGAAATTGGTGATATCTTTAGTCTCAAACATGAAACCTTTACAAAAGCCTTCAAATTCTTTCAAGAAGTCCTTGCGCAGGCAATGCAGAAAGGCCTTATTACAGAAGATTGGAATCCCAGTAATCTTACAAGCACCCGAGCTGCGGACTATGTAGAACTTCCTCTTTCAAAACTTCCCATTACACGTTCTGAATATCAAAGTATGGTGGCCGACGCACTCCATTATGCGCAGATCGCGGAAGGGTCTGCTATCAGTCCTGAAAATACTCCCCCAAGCCTTGCAGCAGGAATTGTGGGATTTGTCTGTGAAAAATGGAAGCCTGGCGAAATTCCCTTTGAAAAGATTGCGAGTGTCTGTAATGTAAGTCAAGCCACCCTCCAAAAGTGCCTGCGTCGCCTTCAACAAGTTCTCACATAATTATCTTGTTTCATGTTACTTTTTTTACAACCGATGGTTAGGAAGATGGGACAATCCCTCGGTACTCCGAAAGGAATTACACGCGATAGATTATTAAAAGGTACAGAGTCCAGTCGTGATATTATTCAAAAATTATTTAAACGTTTTCTGGACACCCTAACACCTGAAGAACTCCTTGAACTGAGTAATCCGGCTGCCTGTAATAAATACGTCTTTGTCATGGCAAATGCCCTCCACCGTATTTTTTCCGAGCTCAAGATTGTTCCCACCAAGGATCGCAGTGGTGTCTTACTTTTTCAGAAAGCAGATACCCTTACCAAAAAGGATGTACAAGATGAAAATTTTCGCCGTAACTGTCTGGAAGTTTCGTATTTCTACATTCGAATTTTTCAAATCTTTGGTGCCCTTGCTTTGACGGTGGTCGATAGTCCTGGGGCAGGTCACGTGGCCGCCGCCTACCAGGCCCAAGTGGATGCGAAAGGCCAACCCCTGGGCACCATTGGAGCTCGTGGTGTTGTCTTGGCTGGTGGAGAACGCCCTCCCCTCGCACCCTATGGGTTTGGAAGACAACCAGCTCAACAAATTCAACAACTCCAAGGAAAGAAAAATGCCTTTAGTATTTTCTATGAAAATGGTTATTTGAATACCCCTTATGATAATGTAAGTTATCCTTTTAAAACATATTCTACAACCATGTTTTTTAATTACAGCCCTGGTCGTTTTTCGACAATTTACTATCATCGCCGTGCATTTGATATTGAAGCAGATATATATCTAAAATCAAGTGGCGTCCTTGTTCTTAAAAATTTTGCGATTGTTACCTACGATGCACAACGAAAACAACAACGAAAAGGTATTCCATTTTTACAAAGTGGTGTTAAGATTATCTACCAAAAGGTGGAACCTTCTACTCTATTTGATATTACCAAAAATCAAGATGTAGAACGGTCTATTCATGATATTATGGATATTGCATATCAACATGCCCAAAATCAGACAGATATTTCTCTGAAACAGCAACTCCAAGAAATTATTGAAAATGGAAATAAAAATGAAGCCTATATTGCATCTGTAAAAGGAATTGCAAAACCAGCCTATCCAATGGATGGAAGAATTGCACAATACCCAGCACAAGTACCACGTGCTGGCCAACCAGGATATATTCCAACACGTTCCGATGTAGGATCCTTATCCTCCCTACAATCTGGTTATTTACGTGATATTCTGAGCGGAATTCGTGGAAAACCGGTAGCCTTTTGCGTGGCGCGTGCGCTTCAATTAATTGATGCCAACGTATTAACGAGCATGCCAAAAGTCCTCCAAAGTGGAATCTGTAAAACATCGTTTGATACCATGCCAGGTTCCACACCCGTCCCTGGAAAAACACTCGACTCCTATCGTCCTCTTTTTGCGGTGGATCAACTCTTTTATAATAAGAAGGTTATTAAACGTGATCCAACAACGGGTCAGATTAAAACGGAGGTTCAAATTGGAGATGTAAATGCCCATAAAGATTTTGTTCAGTCCATGATGACATGGTTTGGTCGTCCTGGGGCAACCGTTTCCACTGACAGTCCATTGTCCAGTGTGGGTATTGTCAATAAATATTGCCAAGATTCCACCTTTGTTGGAAAAACCCTCCAAATCAAAGATCCTAAGGCGATCCAACAAATTGTATCTGGTGTCAATCAACTCTTCGCCTTTCAACTGAATCATACAAAGAAGGTTATGGACTTCTTAGGACGTTTCTTAGTAAAATTTGTAAAGGCCCCTGGCGGTGGAACCATTGTCTCTCTCCATCCAGGATTATTAGTAGGTGGCGTGGGACAACTTGAAAAAGTCAGCACGGAAGCACGAAAACTCCTTGTGAGCTATTACGAAAATTGTGAAAGGATCTACAAGGTGGCAGCGGAGATTGCCAAGGCAAATGGATCCCTAGGTGTTTAATTATGCGGTACAGAGACTTATAATATGACTTGGCTTCGGATTTCCTGGATCATAGTGAAATGCGTAGGTCGAAATAATTCCTGCATAGGTCCAACCCATACAGTCCAAACGAGGATAAAAGGATGGGACATAATAATGTCCAACGCCTGGAATGGAATCCAGAAGTCCTTCAAGTTCATACGAAAGCATAGGGAGTATATTTGGGACTCGAATATACCATCCTACAATCGTAGCACATGGCCGATTGGTTGTTTTATTGATTTCATACGTTGGATGCAATAAAATACCGGCCCCTGTTTTTGTTTCATACATCTGTATTTCAGAGGTTTTGATTGGCCATGTGGGAGGGCATAGTTTTATAGCATGGTCCTTCATTGTATTCTGAATATAGGGTACAACCACCGAATATTTTTCAAAGGGAATTCGCTCAATCGGAACATGGGATGTATATTTTCGCGGAGAACGTGTATAATAGCGTGTCATAGAAATGGGGGGGATTGTCGCAGGAAGTCCTTCTTTTTGAAAAAGCTGAATAGAACGCGAGGGGGTTTGTTGAGAAGAAAATGTATAGACAGCACGTAATAAAACATTGGTAACCCCTTTTTTCCGCCACGAAGGATGAACACATAAATAGTCAATTATTCCCATGGGGGTTTTTAAGGTCGGCTCATTCCCCATCGATTTACTTACGGCAAGGCCAACCAAGGTCCCACGCGTATCACGTACTTCTGCCCCAATCCAATGGTTGTTGGTTAAATACTCTGAAATATGTTTTTCTGGAAGTTGAAGACTATGGGTATGTGATTCTGGATAAAAATGTCGCTCTAAAAATTGCGTGTATTCATGACTCTTTTCTGGCTTCATACGACTTGGAAATGTCCCACAGGGAGATCGTATTATTTTTTGTGGCATCTTCTCAGAATTCGGCAGAAGGTGCGGTGACCGTGGGGTCGAGAGTATTGAATCCTGTATATATTGCCACCAGCCAAAACAAGGAGCATCTTCAAAAAAATGTGCGTTGGCCATTAATTATGATTTGTACAATTTCTTAAAGCCGACTTTGGTAAAATTGACCGAAAAAAATTACCATGTAAAGGTAATATCATGGAGATTTCGTCGCCTACTCTACGTGTTGTGATTCCCCCCTACGCAGAATCTGGGTTTGACGGTAGTCCCACCGCGAGTCGTGCGGTGGCAATTGCTGAAGGAAGTGCTCCAAAACCCAAAACCCGATGCCTGTATAACGGATGTAAAACAAAACTGGGCCTTACCGCAATTACTTGTAAATGCGGTATAAAATTCTGTGGAAGCCATCGTGCCGCCGAAGCCCATGAATGTACGTATGATTATCGCACGGATGCCTTAAAACAATTAAGTAGCATCCATGTGAAGGTAATTGGTCAAAAGATTAATTATATTTAGGGTACAAACTGGATACTCCCTTTTTTTGTGTGATGTAAATACAGTGCTACAATCGAAGGAGACCAGCGTCCCATAAGACGTGTCTTGGATGGTGAGAAAAAGGCAATATCATCTTTTTCACGCTTGTCGGCACGAAGCTGCGCAAAGGCGGCTGGATGTTCCTTATACCACGCAAATTTCCCAAATGCCTTATTCACTTCTTCTTCTGAAACAACTGCTTGGAAAATATGGTATTGAAAATAGTGGTTGGAAGGATAATCCTTTTCCTGACTTTGAATTACAAGGCCAGTATAGACAATCTTTTCCAGATTTTCAATCTTTGATTCTTCTTGAATTTCACGACGTATATTTTGCGTCATAAGGGCAAGTAATTCTTCCCCTTCTGGCTTTGCGTCCTTCCCTTCCATTTGTCCCTTGGGTGGCTCCCATGCGTTATGATGGGCCTTTGATCCCGTTTTTTTCACGACAATAAACTTTTCTGGGTCATAACTTCCATCTGGATTTCGTACATGGATAAAACAGGCAGCGCGCATATAGACACGCCATTCTTGTACCGGATGTTGAACAAAAAAATATTCTTTATGGGGAGCAAAAGGAAGGCGCGCTGAGCCTCGTAATAGGCCGGGTTCAAAGATATTAAGAAGACGTGATGGATCACTTACAATGTTCATCCCCTACACAGATTCAAATGTTTTTATTTCCGCACGAATTTGGCGCTGTTGAAAGGGGTTCTTTTTATAGACGGATTGATTCAATTGTTGAATATGCGCAAGAATCGGTGCTGGGTGTTCCATGGTAATTGATTTTCGAAAGGTTCGCTGTTGTGATTTCATGGGCTGATGGGTAATTCGTGTAAAATCGGTAGATTGAATGAGCATTCGTGATGACACAAGGGGATTTTGATGGACCTTTGATTCTTGCGATGAAATTTCTGGGGTTATATCGGTACTACTATGGTGTGATTCAATACTCGATGTACGCTTCTTTTCCATGGAAGGGATCTTCTTTTTTCGTATATATTTCATGGTTATACCGGTTACAACAAGGCCACCCAGAAGCCCCATCACCGCACCAACATATCCAAGGGATTCTTGATCTTTTTGTGGATCTGGCAAGACACCACTTTCCGCAAGGGCGCCGTAATATTCTTGATAGGGAGTCTGTGAAGAAGATGGGGTCTGTGACGGTGTAGGGGTCGGAGTATTACTTGCGGTATGGGTTGCTGTTGAACTTGGTGACCCAGAATCAGACGGTGATGCTGAACTGGAGGGCGTGCTCGAAACAGACGGTGAGGAGGATCCTGAAATTGTAGCCGACGGTGAAACACTTACCGATGAACTACTTGATCCAGTTGATGAGATGGATGCTGTTGAAGAGGATGAAGATGTAACTGTACTACTTATACTTCCTGAAACACTTGAAGAAGGAGAGATTGTTGAGGAACTTGTGGGAGAACTTGTGGGAGATCCTGAGGAAGTTATCGAAGCGGAATTTGAACTACTTGCGGAGGCAGAAACACTTCCTGTACTGGATCCAGATTGAGATGGGGATGTAGAGGCTGTAGGACTTCCTGTACTGGATGGGGAACTTGACGGTGAAGTTGTAATGGATGAACTTGCGGATGAACTGGTGGATCCACTTGGAGAGGATGTAATTGAACTACTCTTTGTAGCAGAAGATGAAGGGGATGTTGTAGAAGAGATTGAGGCTGATCCTGTAGATGAGACACTTGATGTTCTACTTGGACTTGATGAGGCACTGGAACTGATTGTTGCTGTAATTGTAGAAGATGACGTTGGGGAGTGTGTAGAAGTTACAGAAACAGACGCACTTCCTGAAATACTGGATGTGCTACTTGGTGTGCTTGATTCAGTTGATGAGGATGTTTGGGTTGATGATACCGTTCCAGAATTTGAAGCAGTACAACTCGCACTTGGACTCATTGATATTGAAGGTGTGGAAGAAACACTTGTTGTTACAGTGGGTGATACAGAAGGGGTTGATGTACTTGTAACACTTATGGAACCTGTACTCGAAGGAGATGCTGTATTTGTTACGGATGTCGTAATTGTGGATGAGGGTGTGGTTGTTCCTGTGGAAGAAACTGTGGTTGTTTGACTTCCAGAGATAGTATTCGAACTTGACCCAGAAGAACTCATTGTCCCACTCTGTGTATTTGTCGAAGTGGTTGTCCCAGAAGTTGTGGTGGATCCAGAAACGGTTGAGGAACTACTGAACGTACTCGATCCACTTGCGGTTCCGCTTTTACTTGCGCTATTTGTAACGGTGGTTGTCGCAGAGGATGTCTTTGAAACAGTCGATGTACTGGTTGCCAAGGATGAAAAGGTCGCCGAACTACTGCTTGTAGAGGTACTTGTAGCCGTACTTGTACTGGTGGAGGTACTTGTGCCTGTCATTGTGCTGGTACTGGTCATTGTCCCTGTTTTTGTGCTGGTACTGGTCATTGTACCAGTGGATGTACTTGTACTGGTCATTGTCTGTGTTGATGTCATTGTACTTGTGGATGTCATGGTGCCTGTCTGGGTAGATGTCCCTGTCATTGTCCCTGTCGATGTCATGGTGCCTGTCTGCGTAGCGGTACTCGTCCCAGTCATGGTGGATGTTTGTGTCCCTGTTGGTGTGGAGGTCCCAGTCATCGTACCAGTGGATGTCATAGTTCCTGTCATTGTACTTGATGATGTCTCTGTAACAGTATATGTGGCCGTACTGGTTCCTGTCTGAGTAATTGTATAGGTGGCAGTACTTGTTTGTGAAGGACACGCCCCACAATCCACTGGACAATCCCCACATCCTTCCCCCCCATTACATGTGCCATCTCCGCAAAAGGGTAATACATCACACGAACATTCTGTCCAATATAAGGGGAAATATCTTGTTGGGGGAGTCGCATAATCTTGTTCAGCACAACAACAAAATGCACCAAGCGAGGGAACCCATGATTGATAACTACCACAATCGGATGAACATTCAAGCCATGCAGCTACCTGATAATTTGGATTATAACAATAATTACAATTTGTACCAGGGCAATCCGATATACATGTATTACATGTTTCCCCATTATTACAGAGCCCATCTCCACAATAGGCAGCAGGGGGTGGCGCATAGTACGGTGGTGGGGCATAATATGGGGCGTAATACGGAGCGTAGTATGGAGCGTAGTATGGAGCGTAATACGGTGGTGGGGCATAATACGGTGGTGGTGGGGCATAATACGGTGGTGGAGGGGCGTAATACGCATAATATGGCTCATAATAAGCATAATATGGGGCATAATATGGAGCGTAGTATGGAGCATAATAACCTCCTCCGCCACATAATTGACGCTGTTGAACAATATCCGTTATATTTTGCGATTCTAACCTTCTATAACATTCCATAACATTCCCTATAATCAATTGCCGTCCTTCATCAATATCATATAGTTCATTTCCAACATCCAATATTTGATCAAATAATATTTGTTCTTGATCAATATTATCAAAGAATAGTTCATCCACCTCCTGTATGAGATCCTGCGAAAGTATATTTCCAAACAATATACAGGAAATGATAAAATGGACAAAGAACCCCATTTCCTACTTATTATACAAAAAATTGAAACCATTTAAGCACCAATTTTATGTACTACCAGGTATTGAAAATGACGTCGATTCGTCGTATCCAAAAGGAGTTGGAAGATTTTAAGAAGGACGCGCCTGAAAATTGTAGTGCGGGACCTCGTGGAGACAATGTCTTTCTGTGGGATGCTGTGATCCTCGGCCCAACAGACAGCCCTTACAGTGGTGGAATGTTCAATCTCGAAATCTACTTTCCCACCGATTATCCCTTCAAACCCCCCAAGGTTACCTTCTTAACACGTATTTATCATCCGAATATTAGTAGCACAGGGGCCATTTGCCTTGATATTCTCAAAAATCAATGGTCCCCTGCCTTGACCATCAATAAGGTCCTTCTTAGTATCTGTTCCCTCTTAGATGATCCAAATCCAAATGATCCCCTTGTGCCAGATATCGCACGCCAGTATAATCAGGATCGCAGTGGATTTATTGCCACCGCACGTGACTGGACAAATAACTACGCGATGCTCTAACGTTCCTTGGAAAACAACACTAAATAGCCATACTCAAAATCGGCCGGCATTAAATCAATAAAACCAGTATATTTCCAACCGGCTAAGGACGCATTTTTTATGATATCCTGAATATTTGGCATCGTAAATTGATGAACCTGGCGACGTGGACTCATTGTCTTATCCTTGAAATAAAAGGTTTCACGGAATTCCGCCTTGGGGTCATGTAAATTGAATTCTCCAGTATAATCAAACGTATTAAAGCTAATCTTACTCTGGGTTACACGTTTTTCAAAATATTTTTGAAGACTAAATCCCACCAAGGGATTGGCCGGTTCTAAAATGGGGTCAAACTTGTACTTATTAACCACTTCCACCGCCAGTTTTCCATTTGGTAATGACCACATATTACAATTTCGGAAAAATGTCTCCATGTCTTGCAAATAGTAGATGGTAAAATAATAGACGACAATATGACTAAATTCTCCAGCAGAACAAGCAGATGGATTCATAAGATTGTCATTTCGAAAATGGATGAGCTTTTTTTGTTCTGCGTCTAATACTTCTGATTTTTCCAGATCAATCTGTGCTTGTTCCAACATTGGCGCACTTATATCAACCCCCACCACGGACCCAACCCCCATCTTCGCAAATGCCTGACAGGCTTGACCTGTTCCACATCCTGCGTCCAAGACACTCCATTTGGAAACATCTGGATTTGATGTCTTCTTCCAGGAATTCATAGATAAGGCGACTTTTCCAAAGGTTCGCCCCTGATTCTGCGTGAGAAGATTATAGATCTTTGCGTAAAACTTGTCATAGATTGTAATTACGTCCTGACGTGTTTCAGACTCGTTAATGGCCTGATCACCACTTTCAAATCCTTCGGATATATCCGCATCAAATGCCACTTTTAATACACGATTCTCAAATACAATATAGAGATAATGAAGACATGCCAGAATTAAGAAAAAGAGTAATGCTTTTTGAAAATTTGTGAGATCAAGGGTCATCTCCTGTATCTCCTCTCGAAATTCTTAATGACGATTTTTGCGTGTCTGCGTGCCTGTTTGTATGTTCTTACGACGACATGTGCGGGCGCGTGTGCTTTTTGCGCATCCACTGCGATGTTGCGCGACTGCTTTACACAATCCTTGAAAGTCAGAACGGTCCATAATCTGTAGGTCTTTTTCCATTCCTTTTCGAATTTTCCAGAGCCATGATAAAGCCCCCTTGCGCCCCTGTACCGCATATCCAATCGGTCCTGCGTGTTTTTTCCAACTGTCTCGCCATTCAGGATAGGGCAAAGCATCCCCCAACGTTTTCCAGAAAATACGGAGTTTCTGCTTACGAATCGAAACCGGCAATACGTTATACTTGTTTTTTTCAGAATCGGTCATGCTTTGAATGCCTTTTTCTGGAATGTCTGGCATAGGAACCGAGGGACTACTTCCAGGATGATTATCCGCAATACAAAATAAGAAGTTCCATGCGTCAAAAAATGTTTTTGTACAATCTTGTGCTAAAAGTTCATTGTATCGTTGATCCACCGATTCAAAGGATGGGTCGGGTGGGATTGATTGGCCCTGATTTCGTAATTTATCATTGACTTGATTATGGATTTTCCAGAGCCAACGTGGATATTCTTTCGGATCATTTGGAATTGGAAGGGCTTCATAATAGGTTGTGAGACTCGCACGACAAAACTTACATGGGAGAACATATGGGAGAACTTGCCAAAAGGATTTTACTGGTCTCTTTGCGGCGGCAATTAAGTGTAAAAGCTTCCAGCCTGACGGACCCCAATAACGTGTATCCATCCTATTTTTTGAAGAGATTTATAATATCATACCGTGATTCTATTATAAATTTCTGTATTCTATAATTTTTCTTACATGCCAAAGGTACCAACATCAAGGGGAGATAAGTATGGGCGCACCTGTTGTACCGGAGCATCTTCCGCCTTACACTTGACCACGGTGGGTGGACATGTCTGACGAGGGCAGGGGGCAGGAGGTGGGCAGACCGTGGGGGCGGGGCACTTGATTTCTGGGCAACGTGGGCGTGGGCATGGGGGGCAATCTCCAGAAGGCTTCTTACACTTGCTGCAATCCAGGACAACCGGCTGTGGCTTAGGAATGGAAGATCGTAAGACATACTTACTTAAGTCTGGGACTGGGGGGCATTCCGTCTTAAGCATATACTTACTCAGATCTGGCATGGGTGGGCATGGGGGTACCGTCGATTTTAAGACATACTTACTCAGATCTGGTTCTGGGCATGATGGGCATGGGGGGCAACGTGGGCGAGGATTGGGACATCCACAGGGGTTTGAACGCCCACAACTATTACAGGATGCGTCCTGGAAACCTTCACTCGATAAAAATGAACGACTCATGATCATACCAATCAAAATCCCAAATAAAAGGGTGAGGCCTGGAATTACTATATTTGACATTGTAGCCATGGTAAGCTCCTACTACTATTTATGAATCTTTTATGATTTCCATCCTGGCCAAGATGCTGGTGGGCATCCAACACTTACGGGGAGACCGGGATCCATTGTACTTTCTAAACGACTACAAATCATTGCCGTATAACCTCGGTAGGAAAACTTGGGGTCCTTTTCCTTTTGTACCGCTGCGCTACATCCAAAGTCATCTGGATTCATTCCTCGCATACGAATCTGTTCACAAATAAAACTGGAACGTTGCTTCCAGTCAAAATCGCCAGTTTTCGGAGTAGGAAAGACTGGGCGTCCATTCTTAAATCCTGGAAGGCCGGACGCTAAGGCCGTAGAAGATCCACTCAGATTCGCAGGGGCGTATTCGGATGTACTTGCGGGGTCTTGTGAAGTTCCTGTATAGGCTTGTTGGGGATTTTGAATATTAATATTAATAGGGCGTTTTCCAACACCTTCCAGGCCTTTTACATATGAATTTAACATTTCCTGCGAACGTTCGCTATCATATTGGAGGCCAAGATTGAGGGTCCAACTGGTACCCTTGGTGAGCGTATCCATGTATTTTCCAAAGACACGGCCGATTTTATTGACAACACCAGTTTCTGTAGAAGAGAGACCGCCTGGGAATAAACTGGCCGCGGCAGGTGGAAGTCCTAGACTGGTTAAGAATCCTGGAATGGCAGCATTGTTGTCCCCAAAGATCTTGAGAGAGTCACGAATATCACAAGAAGTTAATGGGACATCCTCAGGACTGGTTGTTTTTGCTTTGAGGCCGGTAATAATGGTTTCAATTTCGGTCTTAATCTTATTAAATGTGTTGACTCGTGCAGTAATGAGTGTATCCGTTGTACCAGAAGCATTGAGGCGCGCAATTTCGGCAATGAGTTTTGTACGGAAGTCTTCGAGTTCTGCCTGGGTAGCCTTGGCACATACCTCAGCAGGTGCACCCTTCTTCCCTTTCTTCACACGTGGCTTCTTTACTTTGGGCTTTTTCGCCTTCTTTGGCTTTGCCGTCTTTGTCTTTGCTTTCTTTCCACGCTTGGTTGTGGTTGTATCCGTAATTCCAAGAGCAGTTTTTAATTGAGGGATAACTTCTTCTGCTTTAAAATTTGCCGGTAGATTTCGGCAACCTTGACATGGGACTCGATCTAAATCTTTAATTGTGGAAAGTGTTGTTTTTATTTCACGGATTGTCTGTAATGTTACAACTGGTAACGTTGTTTGACGAATTCCAGAAATCATTTCATCATAAATATCTTTACTTGTATAGATACGTTTTAACATATCTTCAGTATAAGGCGTTTTTGCAATCAAAAACTCAACATTTGCCTTGGCCTGATCACGAACTTCTTCAAAATCGGCCTTTGTGGCATTGGCATTTTGAAACCCTTCAATCGACTTTGCCCAGGCATTTATATTTTCCAGACTATAGGGGTCTTCATAATCTTCAAACCCTTCATCATCACTATCCATATCATAGTCTCCATATCCTTCTGGGTCTTCTTCATCATAGTCTAAGAAGGAAGAGACTGGGGCATAATTCATAGAAAATTGCGAGAAGGCGCCAGCATCAGAAAATCCTTCCACACCCTGATTACTCAGAGCACGAGCCTGCTTGCGCAAGTATTGAAGATTGGCACGAATTCCAGACAATTTCTTATTTGTAATGCGACTTGGGAGGCCGGGATTTCGCTCCATCACAACGGCCACACTCTGAAGTTCTGCTAAATCAGATCGAGCCGTTTGGAGAGGGAGGGTCGTGGCTGGATCATTCTGTTCTGCGAAATTGGTGGCTTCAAACCCAAAAAAGGCCTTCAGGTCATCAATCGTCATACGAATATTGGCCAGACTTGCGGGTCCCTCAGATGGTTCCTTGGCCGGCTTTGGGACCCCTTCACTCAGATTTCCATAGGAAGCAGATGGGATCTTGGTAAGTTCAAAGGTATTGTCCTGAAAATCCCCCCCCTTTGCTTGAAAGCCCTCCACCGGTAACTTTTCTTGGACACCTTTTACACTCTTCGGGAAGAAATCAAAGGCGACTACCACAATGATCACCAGGAACACTATGAAAAAAATAGCCGATTTATTCATGAGAAGTGTTCTACTACTACTAGATTATATCTTTTTTGTATTATAATATTTATCAGTATCTATCATAATACAATCATATCTATATTTTTAATTACCAGGCATTAAATTACAGTTCCAGCAGGGAATCTGATCACGACGGATGTATTTGCTTGGATCAATGTGGGGGCAGACCACCTTGGGGTCCTTTGTGAGAGCTTGAAATGTGGCTCCTTGTTCCAGAGACTTCTTTGGATTTAATGTTTTTGGATCTGAGGCAAAAGATCCAAGAGGCTTTTCCTCTTTTACATCTTCGGTGGCTCGGCGAGCTAATGTCTCATCCTTCATCATTTTCTGTGTCGTGGCTTCAAAGAGTTTTTGCTGAAGGGCGAGTTGAGAGTCAAGAGATTCCTGTGTAACATAGGAGGATCCCTTCTTTGCTTCATTTTCTTCCTTTTCCTCCTTCTTTTCCTCACTTGTTTTTGTAGAATCACGTGAATCAATTATCTTTGTACCCATGGTGGTTGGGATATCTTCCGTGAAGCCACTCACAAGTTTTGCAATCCCTTTATCTTTGATTTCTCCACTATCGGTAAATGCTTCACGGAGAAAATAATAATTAAGGAGTATGGCGCATAAAAGTACAACTAGAATGGTAAATAATTTCTGATTCATCGTAGCGATGCCACTCTAACAAGGGGTTTGAAAAATTGACACTTTGTATCCATAGGAAAATATCAAACAACGTGGCTACAATGTCAATCCTTTCGTCTCGCCATATTGAAGATTCTGTAATTGAAGTGGGAATTGATGAAGCCGGCCGTGGGCCTTTGTGGGGACCTCTTATGGCTGCCGCCGTGATCTGGCCAAATGAGGCTGATTGGACAGATGCTCATCGGGAAACTGTAAAGAGTATTCGTGATAGTAAGAAGATAAGTGCCAAAAAGCGTACAATGCTTTATGGAAAAATAAAAGAACAGGCGGTTGCCTTTGGTATTGGAGTTGTACAAGCGGATGATATTGACCGCTATGGGGCTTCCTGGGCCAATCAGACTGTCTTTCGACGCGCAGTGGAGGATATGAAACTGGACGGTGATACCGTACGGCGATATATTGTGGATGGGACCCTTTCCTTTCCCACAATAGGGAATCATGAAACCTGTATTACCGTGATTGATGGGGACGCAAAGTATATTTCCGTGGCAGCAGCAAGTATCTTGGCAAAAGTCTCCCACGATACGTGGGTAACGGACTGGTGTGTGGAACATGCGGAGTTGGCGGCAAAATATGATTTGGCTTCTTGTAAGGGGTACGGTACCGCAAAACATCGACAGGCAATTAAAGATTATGGCCTTTTAACGGAACATCGACGCCTGTATTGCCGAAAACTCCTTCCAGAACTGGTGGCCATGTTTCCTGATCGCGTGGCGCCGAATCAGGGGAAACGGAGTGGGGGTGGGAAAAAGAAGACACGCATCGAAGACTATGACTTTGTAGAAGATGAAGAATAGGTTGATTATATGAAAATAATTTTTTATGTTCTATAATCGATTCTATTTAACGACGGTTGGCGCGACGACTCTTGCGAGACTTGCGACTTCCCTTACGAGACTTGCGCATGGCGGTCATGTTGTTACGACGCATGTTGCGACGAGACTTGCGCATGGTGGCCATGTTATTGCGGCGGGACTTACGATCCTTACGATTCTTGCGACTAGCTTTGCGGTTACGACGAGTATTGGCCATTCTGATTCTTATACCTTATGATGGCATTTTTTTTACGCGCGCGTTCATTTATGGTAGTTCTCCCTCAACCCAGGCATCTAAGAGCGCAGCATCCAAAGTGTGTTGTTGAATCGCTTGATCGGGTGGAGTAAAATGTCCCTGACCGACCTCAAAGACAAGCATTTTGGGGGCATCGGAAACACCTTGGTGCGCACGGAGGCGACGAATCCACTTGACCGATTCATAGGCAAAGACTTCACTGTCATGTTCCGCCGTTCGATTCAACACAAATATGTTTTTTGGACGAATTTCAGTAGCGGCATCAGCCGGCGATAGGGACCCAACACTCAAAAACTCTTGGACTGATCGAGCCGGGTTTCCAAATTCATTATACTCCAACTGAGTTAAGGGCAATTCTGGATTTGTTGTGGTTCGCAATTCATCGACATAAGGGACTTCCGTGTAAATACCCTTCATAAGTTCCCCATGGGGATAGCGCTGTAAGGCCCCTCCCACCAAAAGGCCCCCTGCGGAGCGCCCATGAATTACGGTATCTTTCGCGGAGATACGCAGACGCTTTTGAATATCTTGAATACAGGCCACAAAGTCATCAATCGTTTTTTCACGACCCTCCAGGCGACCCGCTTTCGCCCACGCTTCATCATAATCGCCTCCCCCACGCAAAAAGGTTGTTGCAATGGCCCACCCATTTTCAAGAAGTGGTGCCCAACGTAAATATATATTTCCAATACCGGTTGTCATACCGTATGCCCCATAGCCAATCACCATAAGGTGTTTTGGAATACGATTTTCTTTATGGCATACAAGATAATGGACCTTTGTACCGTCCTTACTTTTTGCGCTGTATCGGTCACATACAAGGCCCGTTGGGGAGGGTGGAATGATTGTCTGAAAATGGACTCCATCAAATACGTAATAGGATGCGCCACTATCAGGTTTTAAGACCCACATATCAATCATGGGGAGACCCTCCCAAAGCGCCCACGGATTTGGAATGATTTCCCCTGCGTGAATATGTAAAAGCTTTTGGGGTTTCTTATGACATTTCCACAATGTTTTTTCTCCATGATGTTTTGTAATCACAAAATTTGGCCCTTCAGAATCAATGGGATCTGAAATCTGGCATTCACTAATAAATTTCTTTGCGCCTTTTTGTAAGCTTCTCCCTTGAACGTTGTAATATATAAAATCTTGACTATCTTCGAGACTCATTAAGAAACGTTTGTTGGCAAATTTATGTAGCGCCATATTGATTTGGGGATTCTTATTTTCAAACAGGACTTGATTCTCTTTTCCAGTCTTTGCGTCGCAGACATAAAGTTTATTATATCGTAATTTGTTTTCCACTCCCAAATAATAACACAGGCCATCTTTCATGACTACATCGGGTCCTACTGGAGCCTTTTTCCAGACAGGTTTGGTAGAATCTTTGGAGAAATAGGAAAGTTGAAAGGTTTCTGCGCCACTTCCAATATCATGCGTATTCCAGACATCCCCAGATTCAGACACCGCAAGGTCGCGACACATGCGCCACTGGGATGAATTGGTAAAACGCCATTGTAAGAAAAAACGATTCAATAGAATAATTTCGACCTGGCCATTGGCAGCCGTAAAACGTAGATGGGTATCTCGATCTGATGCTTTTTCATAATACGCTCGAAAACTCCCCAAGCGTTTCTTTACAGCATGTGATTGGATATATTTTTGCGAATAGGATGTTTCTTGCCGTAGCACCGCTTTCCAACGAGGCCCACGCATCGATTCCATCCACGCATCTGGATCGCGCCATGTGGCAAACGGTGTATCTCGAATTTCATTGGAGGTCATGGATCTCTCCCCTACATAGAACACCTAAACAAATCTTTTCTGATATACCCAGAGAATCATGACGAAAACTCCCAAACAACTCCCCCTTGAAATTACCGTTGTCTATAACAAAAGCAACCAGTTTGGCCTTGCGAAGGATGCGGAACTTCTTTCCAGTGCCTTTGCGAAACTCTGGAGTGAAGAAAATCGCCAAATTCAGAAAGTCCGTACTATGGATATGCGCGAATACCCTATGAAGTCCGATGTCTGTATCCATCTCGAAGTTCCTGTGGCCTCGTGGTTTGGTTGGGCCAAGACACATGTGATGGTTGTGAATCCAGAATGGTGGATGAAAGACTGGAATTGTTATAAGGGGGATATTGACCTCTGGGTATTTAAGACAGCCGCCGCAAAACGGCGATTTGTTGTAAAGGGGATTTGTACGGAGGAAAATTCGATTGTCCTTCCCTGGGCATGCGAACAATATAAGGGCAAGGAACCCGCGAGCGTAAATCACGCGGATGGATTTGTCTGGTTTTGTGGGGGGTCGAAACATAAGATTGAAGCAGCAGAACGGATTGTTCCCCTGTGGCGACCCTCGTGGGGTCCTCTTACTGTCTATAGTACCCAGAAACTGAAGTGTTCAAGTGATAACGGTGTTGATATTTCTGGGGTGAAGGTAATTCAACAGGACTTGGATGCGAAAACACGTCAGCGCCTGGCCGCCTTTTACCCAGGCCATATTTGTATGAGCAGTTACGAAGGGTTTGGTTACACGGCGGCGGAAGCGGTTACCCATGGCGCATTCCGCATTCTGAATAATATTGAAACCTACAAGGAAATGTATTCTGAATATGATCATGTTGCGTGGATCAACACGGAATGGTGTAAAGAAGATATGAAGAAGCCCTACGCAGATTTTATTGCCTGGGATTCCATTTCAGATCTTGAATTTATCCAGATGTTTGAGGAGGCAATTGGAAAGTTCCGTGCGACGGATTTGACCGTGTGCCGAAAGGAAACCCAGGCCGACTGGAATCACATGTGGAATTTCTTTTATGAAGGATCGCGTCGCCTGTTCCAACGTATGGTAAAGGATGCGGATGGAAAGGCGAGTTTGCCAAAGCACATGCCCCCTGTCCTCATGGAGGCCGATTGTCCCCCCATTAGTGTCGTCACCCTGACGCATAATCGACCCAAGTTTATTCAGAATGCCTGTATGAATTTACTCTTAAGTGACTATCCTCGTGAGAAGATTGAATGGATTGTGGTGGATGATTCTGAAGCAACGACCAGTCCCATTAATGACGTGGTGAATTTCCAGCGGACCTTTGCCCCAGGAAAGGTTGTCTATGTCCCAGTGAATAGTGGTACCAGCATTGGAAAGAAGCG
>JACCDX011182537.1_pt1 | contig 22234 bp, 30 predicted proteins | sample 7449681 | NCBI WGS metagenome assembly JACCDX01 (sample SAMN15323450, study PRJNA562643) | freshwater metagenome | isolation source: river surface water | place: USA:Blue River Watershed | collected 2017-08-18
ATAGAAAGAAAATCCTATTACTTTGCGATGATATAAGAATGACGAGCGGTATATCTACCATGGCTAGAGAAATAGTGGTAGGTACCGCTCATCGTTTTAATTGGGTAAATTTAGGTGGTGGAATTAACCATCCTGAAGAGGGTAAAAAATTAGATATCTGCGCTAGTACAAATGAGCACGCTGGGATAGAAGATTCAAGCGTATTTATTTATCCTGTAAAGGGATATGGTAATATGGATTGGTTAAGGCAATTAATCAAACTTGAACAACCAGATGCGTTAATGATCTTTACTGATCCAAGATATTGGATTTGGTTATTCCAGGGCGAACATGAAATAAGAAAGCAACTACCAATTATCTATTTGAATATTTGGGATGATTTGCCTTATCCAATGTATAACAAGCCATACTACGAATCATGTGATTCTTTATTTGCTATTAGCAAACAAACAGAAAACATTAATCGTGTTGTATTAGGTGAAGTAGCTGAAGAAAAAGTAATCAAATATATTCCTCATGGAATAAATGAAAAAATATTCTTCCCTATTACTGAGGCGATGCCTGAGTATCTTGCTATGAGTGAATTTAAAAAGCAGTTATTCAAAGGTAAAGAATATGAGTTCGTATTACTATACAATGCTAGAAACATTAGACGTAAGTCAACTCCTGATTTAATGTTAGCCTGGAAGATATTCCGAGATTCATTACCTAAAGAAAAAGCAGATAAGTGTATTTTAGTAATGCACACTCAAGTTAAAGACGAGCATGGCACAGATTTAGAAGCAGTTCAGGAAATGATGTTTGGAAAAGAGAATGGAAATATTATCTTCTCTCAACACAAACACCCAGCTCAAGTAATGAACTTACTTTACAACATTGCTGATGCAACCGCATTAATTAGCAGTAATGAAGGTTGGGGATTATCATTAACAGAATCTATGATGGCTGGTAAGCCAATTATAGCTACTGTAACAGGTGGAATGCAAGATCAAATGCGTTTTGAAGATGAAAATGGTAAGTGGGTTAAATTTACAGAAGAATTCGGGTCAAATCATAGGGGCAAGTATAAAAAACATGGTAAATGGGCCTTCCCAGTATTCCCTAACAACCACTCACTTGTAGGATCAATACCAACACCTTACATTTATGATGATAGAGTATCAACAGATGATATAGCTGCTCAAATTCAAGAAATATATGCTATAAAAACAAATCAAGTTGCTGAGTATGGGTCTCATACTAGATTAGAAACATATGAAGAAATTTGTAAGGCAGCTTATGAGTGGGTAACTTCAGACGAATCAATGATGTCAGCTAGATGGATGTCTAAAAACATTATTGATGGTATTGATGAAACATTAGAAAAATGGACACCAAGATACTCATATGAATTAATACCAGTAGAAACACCAGAACAACCAACACATTATAATCCTTATTTAATAGTAAAATAGTTATGAAACCAGTTATCGCAATTAGTTGCCCCGTAGACACATTCAGTGGATATGGAGCAAGATCAAGAGACGTAGTTAAAGCAATCATTGATTCAGAAAAATATGAAGTAAGAATCCTGTCACAAAGATGGGGTAGTACTCCGTTTGGGTTTTTAAATCCAACAATTCCTGATCATAAGAAAATTATTGATTGTATTCAACCAAGTAATAATAAATTAGAAGGTGTACCTGATGTTTGGATACAAATTACTGTACCAAACGAATTTCAAAAGTTAGGTAAATTTAATATTGGTATTACTGCAGGTATTGAAACTGATTTATGTTCAAGCCCATGGATTGAGGGATGTAATAGAATGGATTTAGTATTAACATCATGTAACCATGCTAAAAATGTATTTTTACAATCTAGATATGAACAACGTAAAAAAGATAATCCTGAAGAAGTTGTAGGAATTATTCAAACAACAGTTCCGATGGAAGTATTATTTGAGGGTGTTGACACTAGTATCTATAAAAAGATAACTGAATTAGACGAAAATATAGATTATGTGTTACAAGGTATTCCTGAAGATTTTAACTTCTTAGTTGTAGGTCATTGGTTGCAAGGTAACTTTGGTGAAGATAGAAAAAATATGGGTGGGACAATCAAGACATTCCTTGAAACATTCAAAAATAGAAAAATAAAACCAGGTTTAATTTTAAAAGTAAATGGTGGTACCTATTCAATTATGGATAGAGATAACATGCTTAAGAAAATTGAAGAAATTAAATCAATGGTTACTGGTGAATTACCAAACATTTATTTACTACACGGTGAATTAACTGATAGTGAAATGAATAGTTTATATAATCACCCTAAAGTAAAAGCTATGTTTAGTTTAACTAAAGGTGAAGGTTATGGCAGACCATTAATAGAATTTACTCAGTCACAAAAACCAATTATTGTTAGTGGATGGAGTGGACATACAGATTTCTTAAACAAGGAATTTAGTTTATTCGTAGGTGGTGAATTGAAATTGATTGATAAGAGTGCAGTTCAAGAAAATATGTTAATAGCAGAATCAAAATGGTTTACTCCTAGTTATGATGAAGCATCATTAGCATTAAAAGCTGTTTATACTGATTATGATGAATACTTTGAAAAAGCAAAAAGACAGTCGTATATTTGTCGTACTGAATTTAGTTTAGAGAAAATGAGAGAAAAATTAGTTGAAATATTAGAAACTAATATTACACCTGTTGAAATTCCTTTACCTAAATTAAAGAAAACAAGTTTACCAACTTTAAATAAAGTAAAAGATGACAAGTAAGGAATTTATTCTTTGGCTAAAGGGATTTACAGAAGGAGTACATGATTTTAATATAACCCCAAAACAATGGGATCTATTAAAGGAAAAACTAGCAAATGTAAATGACGAACCTAGTACCTATAAGATTGAAATAGAAAAGTTAGGCTTAAACTCAACAACAACAAAACAACAATTAAATGGATAAATTAATAACTTGCCCTATCTGCAGCTCAGATTTCTGCTATGAAGTAGAACAAGAGCAAAAGAAATTATGGCATTGCTTTGGTTGTGGATTCGCTTCAAACTCAGATCAACATATTGAAACTGTTGATTTAGAAAAAACAGAAGCGGTAATACCCGAACTATATAGAGCGATTAAAAAATTAGATAAAGACGGATATTATTGGTATCCCTCAACAATCAACCATCCAACCAAAGGAATGGTATTCGTTGATTTAGTAGATAATACTTGGCAGTGGGCTGGAGTTAAAGCAACCCCCGTTACTGAAGAAGAAAAATCTAAATTCCCTGAAGGTGCTACTCACAAAGCAGATATGAAAACAATCCAACACTTTGGAAGCACATATATGGAAGCCTTAAATTACATTGAATATTTTAAACAAGACTAATGCACGCAACTGCTGAAGCTAACGCTAGAAGATTCTTTGAAACATACGTTAATAAAGTTTCCAGTCCAACTATAGCTGAGATAGGATCTCAAATAGGAGGAAATGGAATGGAATTTAATATCCGTTCATTAGCCCCATCAGGTTCTAAGTACATAGGAATAGACTTAGAAAAAATGCCTGGAGTAGATATTGTACTAACAGATCCTTATAAATTTCCTATTGAAGATAATTCTGTAGATTTTATTGTAAGTTCATCATGTTTTGAACATATTGAATTCTTCTGGTTAACATTTTTAGAAGCTATAAGAATATTAAAACCAACAGGAGTTCTTTATATCAATGCTCCATCTATAGGAGCATTCCATAGATACCCTATGGATTACTGGAGATTCTTTCCAGACAGTGCACACTCATTGTCTAATTGGGGGATTAGAAATGGATATAATTGCGGAGTGCTAGAACAATATACTAGTGATAAAGAAAACGATATTTGGAGTGACTATATATCAGTTTATATTAAGGATAAAAGTCATATCTCTAATTACCCTGATAAAATAATTAATACTTTCAGAAACTATACTAATGGTTCTGTATATCCTCACAACACATTATCAAATGAATTAAAATGGAGATAAAGAAAAAACGACCCAACTTTAGGTACATGAGAACAGAACCTATCATGATACAAGGATTATATGATCTTATTGAATATATAAATGAAATTAATCCAACTGAAAACATGCAAATGGTAGAGATAGGATCATATTTAGGTGAATCTACTTTAGTGTTTTCCAATCACTTTAAAGATGTTATTACAATAGACCCCTTTTTAGATAATTACGATCCCAATGATGAGACTTGTAAACATGTTTCTTTATCAGTGGTTCATGAACAATTCTTATTAAATATAGAAGGTAAAAACAATATCACCCATATCCAGAAAATATCAGATGATGCTATTACTGATTTAAAAGATCAATTATTTGATTTTATTTATATTGATGGGCTTCATACTTATGATCAAATAAAAAAAGACATTAAAAATTATCTTCCTTTAATTAAAAAAGGAGGATTTATAGCAGGGCATGATTACCATCCAAATCACCAAGGGGTTATTGATGGGATAAATGAAATGTTAGAAATAGATCAAACATTTTCTGATACTAGTTGGATTAAAAGAGTATAATTATGTTTTTAAATATTATAACACCATGTTCAAGACCTCAAAATCTTGTAACAATAAGTCAAAGTATTAATATTCCTAGAGAAAATTATAGATGGATTGTGGTTGTAGATGCCCCCGATTTATCAATTTTGAATGAATATATTTTACCTGAAAATTGTGAATTTCATAATTATCAAGAAAGTGGAAGTATAGCAGGTCACGCTCAAAGAAACTATGCTATTTCTCTTATTGAAAGTGGGTATGTTTACTCAAATGACGATGATACTGTTATCCATCCTGATTTATGGGATAATATTAAAGATTTAAATGAAGAATTTATATCGTTCGACCAAGAAGAAAAAGATGGGAGATTTAGATTAAAAGGAGATAATATTGCCTTGCATAGAGTAGACAGCCATAACTTTATGGTTGATAGAGTTACTATAGGTGATACAAGATTTCAAATTGAAAAATATGATGCTGATGGGTATTTCGCTATCGAATGTTTTGATAAAGCAAAAACAAAGTCGTATATTCCTAAGGTATTATCAACATATAATTCATTAAGATGGTATCCGTAATAATTCCAACATATAAAGAACCTCATGCTTTAGACGTATGTTTAAAATCAGCAATTGAGGGTCAAGTAAATAAAAATCAAATTATAGTTGTTGTAGATGGTTTCTACGACATTAATAAAGAGGTATTAGACAAATATTCTAAACATATTGATGTACTTAATTTACCTGAAAATAGGGGATTAAATACAGCAACTAACTTTGGAGTATACAACGCAACATCAGATAAAATATTAATCGTTAATGATGATAATGTATTTGATAAAGGTTGGGATGCTAAATTAGAAGAAATATATGACCCAAATATCGTTTGGGCTCCAAACCAGATAGAACCTAACCCAGGAATCTTTAAACAGTTTGTAGTTCATCCTTTAGGAACAGTAGAAGAATTTGATATTAATAAATTTTGGGAATACACTGAAACAATCAATAGAAAAGAATCTGATGATGGTGGATCAACCCTTCCTATATTCATGAACAAAACTAAATATCTTCAAGTTGGAGGTTGGGATGAAACATATCCTGGTCCTTGGGTTGTTGATTGGGAGTTCTTTATGAAATGTGAAATGATGGGAATGGAGATGAAGAGAACTTATAATACTCACTTCTATCATTTCGTTTCAGTAGGTACTAGAAAAATAGAACCAGAAGTAACATATCAGAAGGGATTAATCGAGAGGGAATGTCATGAGTATTTTAAATACAAATGGGGTTTTTACGGGTATAGAAACGGCGAAACAAATTCTAATTGCCCTCCTTTGTTAAAGCCATAAGTTTATATTATATTTATCAAAAAATACGTTTATGGCAAGAGAGCGTCGTTCCAAATTAGACCCGTTAAGTCGAATTATAACACTGGGAGATATTGATACTGTTACTGTTAATGAAATTATACAGGATATATATGAGATTAATGATGAGGACGCTAAAAAGCAAACAGTAGAACCAATAAAACTAATAATTAACTCATTTGGAGGAGAGGTGTTTAGTGGGCTTGCATTAATTGATGTAATTGATAATTCGCAGACTCCAATCCATACTATATGTCATGGTACTGCAATGTCAATGGCTTTAATAGTGTACGCAGCGGGACATGTCAGAATTGCAAGTAAATATGCTACATTTATGTATCATGAAGCAGCATATGAATTAAATGGTAAAGTAGCATTTCATAAACAAGAATTAAAAGAAACTGAGCGTATCGATAAATTATGTGATGCATATTTAATATCAAAAACCAAACTTACTCAGAAGATATTACAACCACATAGAGATAGACAGGCTGAATGGTATTTCGATGTTAAAACTGCACAGAAATACGGTTTAGTCGACGAGATAATAGAATAATTAATATTTATACATAAACACACTATAATGGCTGATTTGAACATAAAACCAAAACTTAAAGTAGACGTTAACCACAATCCAACTAAAAAGGGTATTAAGGTACAATTTGCATTACCACAAACATTAGTGGGTGATGATAAAGCGGCTATGACTCAAAAATTGCAATCTAAGTTAAACCAAGGTTTACAACAATATAATATGACTGCAAACATGGATACAGATGTTCCATTTGAGAATGTTATTGGATTTCTTATTCCTATTCAAGACATCAGATTGATGATCAAGAATGCAATCATGCCTGCAGAAGCACCAGCTGAAGAGCCAGCAGCGGAATTACCGCCTCCAGCTCCTGAAGAAGAAGTTACGGCTGAATAAATAAATAACAAATGAGGAATATGAAAAGAAAGATTCCTATATTCAAAGTATCTCTAGGAGATGGAGCCACTCACGAACAAATAAGTGAGCACCCCACCATTAGAAAAGTAGTTATAGAAGAAACAATATTTGCAATTAAGGATGGAGTAAAGAAGAAAAAGAAATCTATACCTTTATTTCAGATAGCAGGGACAACTACGTACCTTGAATTGGAAAAAGAAAAGTGGCAACCGACACTTGAGAAAATATTAGATCAATACATTGAAGATGAAGATTATGATAAGTGTATTGAAATAAGGGATTTAATAAAACAAATTTAGTTATGGAAGAAAATATTGATGATGCTAAAAAATCAATAGATTTAATTTTAGGTTCTGATACAACGCTTACTAGAAGAAAGAAGACACAAACTGATGTTTCTAGAGAATTATTTAATAAAGTTATAATTAATCTAGAACATGCAAACGCTCGTGAATTTATTTTAGGAAATGACTTTAAGTTAGATCTTACTAATTATAATGAGTTATTTTATGATGCTATTGATAATTTATTAGTAATGCATTTTGGAAAAGAAGCATCCGAATTAATATTTTTCTATCTTTATGATAGACTAAACCCAGACGGAAGTATAAACATGCTAACTGATCCAAATGGCAATGATGTAGTACTCCAAAATCCAGATGACTTGTGGGTGTTACTACAAATTGTTAAGGAGGGTTTGAAGAAAAAGAAGTAGTTATGGGAATGAAACCAAAACCGTTTTCGAAAGACGATGTCTTAAGAGCAATGAGACATACTCGTAGTAATAGAGCAGCTGCTCGTTACTTGAATTGCTCTTATACTCATTATAAGGCATATGCTAAGCTCTATACTGATGATGAAACTGGTAAAACATTATTCGACACTCACCTAAACCAATCAGGTAAAGGTATTCCTAAACATTTAGTTGGTAAGAAGAAAGAACCTGCTTTAGAGCAAATATTAAATGGTTCAATGGATCCATCTCACTTTAATCCTGAAAAGATTAAAAATAGGTTAATTTATGAAAATAAAATAGCTGAAGAATGTAATAACTGTGGATTCTGTGAGCGTAGAGTAACTGACTATAAAATACCACTTCTACTTAATTTTAAAGATAATAATAAACGCAATTATCTCTTGGATAATTTAGAATTGTTATGTTACAATTGTTATTATTTACTCATAGGCGATGTGTTTACCCCTGAACAGGTAGATAAGATTGAAAGCTTTACAACTAATAAGTTTAAAGTAGAAGAACCTAATTTCCAGCTTTCAGAAGATCAAATAGAGAATATGAAAGCACTTGGAATATTATAATGCCCGTCGTATATTTACATTAAATAAAGTTATAAAAATGGAAGGATTACACAACCAATTTGCTGGTTTTGAATTGCCAGCTGAAGTAAAACAAATGTATAAAGCTGGTTATCAGCCATTTGGATCTAAAAACATGGCTAAGATGATGTTCTTTGCTAATGAAGTTAAGTTAAACAACGATGTGATTAACTACTATATGGGAATTAAACCTCCACGTAGAGAGAGTGAGTCAGTTGAAGAATATAAGAACCGTAGTAGATTCCAAAAAGCATTATTAAAATATAGACAACACATTTATGATTATTCCGTCTACGAAAAACAAAACTAGTAGTGTAGTAGTGATCTGCGAGTGTGGATCATCAGAACATCAATTAATTATTAGAACATTTGATGATGATGAGGATGTATATGTTGATGTACATTTAGCTTCATTACCATTTTGGAAACGAGTAAAATATGCATTTAAGTATATTTTTGGTTATAAAAGCCAATTTGGAGCATTTGATGAGATAATCATTAATAAACAAGAATTTAAACAATTACATAAAAAAATCAAATAATGGGACAATTTTTCCAAGTAAAAGTACAATTTACTACTGAAGACAGTAAGGGTAAATTAAAAAAACAAAACGTAAATTATCTAGTGGATGCAATGTCAGTAACAGAAGCAGAAGCTAGAACAGTAAAATACTTAGTAGACGAAGGTGAAGAAGCATTTGAAGTTAAATCAGCATCAGAAGCAAAAATCGCAGAAGTTATATTAGTAGAAGAACCAACAGCAGAATAATTTGGTTCGGGCAAAGTAAGGTCGTATATTTAATTATAAATAAAAACGTTATGAAACTATCAAAAGCACTAAAGCTTAAAAATAAGAAAATTAGAGAGTACAACGAAGTTTTAACTAAAATGCTTAGAAGCAATAGTTACGATGTAGACTCTAAAAAAGTTTATAATGCGGCCGAATTATTAAAAGAAGCAGAAGCTAAATTAAATGATTTGATTGCTTTTAAAGCAGCAATTCACTCAACATCTGAGCCAATTCGCTCAACTATCTTTAAATTAGGTGAAACTAAAAGTTTCTTAGGTAATTTTAATGGTATTAGTGTTAGAGAAGGTTTAGTTAAAGATAGTAGTTACGGTGGACAAACAGTAACAACATATGCTGTTGATATTAATGAAGTTGAAAAAGCAGCTTACATTAAAAAACTACAGGATACTATTGAAACGCTCCAAGAAGAAATCGATACGTTCAACGCTACTACAGAGTTAGTAGGTTACGAAGGATAATTAATAAGGCACTGAGTAATTAGTAGATGATGAGTATGAAGTATTAATTCAACAACTATGAAACCGATAGCGATAATGACCATGTCAAAACTCAACATTCAAGGATTCAAAAAGTAAAACTTAACAGTCAAAACTCTTTATCTAATACTTTACTTTTCAGATATTAAAGAAAGGTGCTTTATTTTATAAGAAAACAGGATTTGTATATATTTATAGACGCAAACAATGAGAACAAACATATTACATAACAGTCAATGGCAAGTGGAACGTATGAGTACGTTAGCGCTAGGGTATTGCTTTAGTTCGATCAATATAGATCAGAAGGGCAATCCGAGAACGTCAGGGCAATGTGATATAAATCATGGTTAAACTATAATTTAACAATATTACAAAGCCCTGGATTCAAAAGATTCAGGGCTTTTTTTATGGTGTTCAAGCTAACTTGGTAGAAGCGCGAGACTGAAAATCTCGAGGACTCAGGTCGGAACTGAGGTTCACCACATGAAAAAACAATTCGATATGCATTAGGTAACAAAACCTAAATGCAATGAAAAAAGAAGAAAGAATCAAACAAATGAATTCAGTTTATAATTACTGCTTCATTTGTCAAAAAAGAAATGGAAGTTGGTATTATGACTGTCATCACTCAAATGTTGGAGCAAAAAGACATGGTAGTGGTAAAGTCGTAAGACAACGAGAATGTAAAACTTGGAAACACAACAGAAAAACAAAATGGAAATAAAAGCAATGAAACGAAAACGTAAGTAGTCCCTCTGAAGCAAGAGGGAACGAATATTCCCTTGTAGCTCAATTGGCTAGAGTACGTGGCTTTTAACCATGGGGTTGTGAGTTCGAGCCTCACCGGGGGAACAAAAGGATCTTTGACATAATGAAATAACACATGGGTGTGGTGCAACGGCAGCATACCGGTCTCCAAAACCGTTGATGGGAGTTCGAATCTCTCCACCCGTGCAAATTGCTCCTGTAGTTCAATGGATTAGAACTCTAGACTACGGATCTAGTAATAAGCGTTCGAATCGCTTCGGGAGTACAAATTATATGTAAATGAATATAAAACTGGCAGAATAAGCGGAATTATATTTAATTACATACAAGGTCGAGTGGCCGAGTGGTTTAGGTTCAGGTCTGCAAAACTTGATACATCAGTTCGATTCTGATCTTGGCCTCTTAAAATAAACGGGTAATGGACTAATGGCTTAAGTCGCCTCATTTGGGATGAGGACATCATGCAGGTTCGAGTCCTGCTTGCCCGACTAATGTGGTGTTGACCTGTCTGCGACCACAAATTCAGAAATGAAGCGCTAAACAGTGGAGGGTGACAGTAGGAGAGAGATCCAGCCATGGGGATGAAGCTCTAGTGGATGAGCACAAGATTTGCATTCTTGAGGTTGTGAATTCGAGTTTCACCATCTCCACCAGGCCAGCGGGTATGGGTTCGAATCCCATTATCTCTCAGAGTGAGAGGTATCGTATAATGGTAGTATAGGGCCGTATGGAAGATTAGCTCAGTTGGTTTAGAGCATCACGTTTACACCGTGGGGGTCATAGGTTCGACTCCTATATCTTCCACAAACTGTTACCAATCAGGAACGCACCTCTTTGGAATGGGAGGGTATGGCGATAATAAAATTGGATTTATTGCCCTATGGTATAACGGTCATTACAGGTGGTTTTGGTCCATCTAATCTCTGTTCGATTCAGAGTGGGGCATCAATAAGGAAGGTTGGCAGAGTTGGTCGATTGCGCTAGTCTTGAAAACTAGAAGCCGTAACAGGTTCGCGGGTTCGAATCCGGCACCTTCCTCAACCGGCAAGGATACTGGAGTATCGCCCGACCGCTAGTTGGGAAGGAGGTTCAATTCCTCAACATGGTGTTTGAAGCATTAAGGTGATGCACTGGTTTGTGGAGCCAGGGAAGACGGTTCGATACCGTTCTTACACCCAATATGGAGAGTAAGCAGGAGGTCCTGTAGCGGGTTTGCTAAACCTGTGGTCGTTAATTTGGCCGAGTTTCGATTACTCTGCTCTCCGCATTACGCTTATGTAACTCAATGGTGAGAGTACCGACCTGATACGTCGGAGGTTAGTAGTTCGAGTCTACTCATAAGCACAATTGCTGATGTAGCTCAGAGGCAGAGCACTTGACTGTTAATCAAGGGGTCCAGATATCGTAATTCTGCATCAGCGCAAAACCAAGTATTAGGTGAGACGTCACTTATAACGTAGAAGCTAAGGGATAAATTTACACAGAGACCCTTAACGTGTGTAAGCTTGGTTTTATATTGAAGTGTCGCCTAGTGGCAATGGCAGCTGACTGTAAATCAGCTCTCTTTCGAGTTCGGGGGTTCGAGTCCCTCCACTTCAACAAACGTGAACGGCAAAATAAAAGTCGTACATTCACGTTATAAGAACGCTCTGTTCGACTAAGGGTTAGGTCACATCCCTTTCACGGATGTAATACGGGTTCGAATCCCGTACAGAGTACAAACATACAGCGTTAGTGAAGTGGTCTATCATGCCTCCCTGTCACGGAGGAGTTCATGGGTTCGAATCCCATACGTTGTGCAAAACATCTGCTACTGGCTCAACCAGAGCATGACTTGGATGGTGGTTTATTAAGGTAGATGTTTATTGGATTCTTAGCTCATCAGGTTAGAGCAAATGACTCATAATCATTAGGTGCTGAGTTCGAGTCTCGGAGAATCCACATATTGCGGGGTGATGCAGTAGTAGCAGAGAAGTCTCATAAGCTTCTAGTCGCCGGTGCAAATCCGGCCCCCGCAACAGGTTAGTTTATAGGAAGTTCCGTCCTTGGGGTTCTAGCATCAAAAACCTCTAAATAGGGCCACGCTCGGTTAGTTCAATAGGTAGAACGCTAGATTTGTAATCTTGAAACAACAGTTCGAGTCTGTTACTGAGCTCAGAGGGTCTGAGGGAGTCCCTAATTAAACGGATAAATAACGTGTCCCTCTCTTTGCGGGTGTAGCTCAACTGGTAGAGTGCCGTCCTTCCAAGTCGGAAGTTGCAGGTTCGAACCCTGTCACCCGCTCAAATGGTCTTATCGTACAATGGATTTAGTACAATTCCCTTCTAAGGAATTTATATAGGTTCGAATCCTATTAAGACCTCACCTGCCCTGTTGGTGGAATTGGTAGACACAGCGGTCTTAGAAACCGTGCTTCGGCGCTGAGGGTTCGACTCCCTCATAGGGTACAAATAAAATATTATGAAAAAAAGAGTATATTTAGACGACGTAAGAACGCCAAACGATGGGGATTGGGTTGTAGTTAGAAACTATGATGAATTTGTAGAGCAAGTTAAATCCATCGGGTTGGAAAACATTGAAGTTATTTCATTAGATCATGATTTGGGAGAAACATCAATGAAAGAATACTTTGAAAACGTTCTTCCAAATTATACTTTAGATTATAAAAATATAGAAGAAAAAACGGGGTATGATGCCGCTAAATGGCTAGTAGTAGAAAGTATGACAACAAACATTCCACTACCACAAATTTACACGCATTCAGCAAACCCAATAGGATCAGCAAATATAATGGGATATATTAACAACTATTTTAGAAACTGTAGACAACCACAAACATGTATTAGGGTACTCATACCCTTCACAATAAAAAATTAGATTATGGAAAGGATATTTAAAACACTAGTCGCAAATCAAAAAATAGAATTAATATCATATATTAAAGATTATGTTGAACAATATCCAAATACAGAAATTTTAATTGGATGTGATTCACAAAACAGAAAAAGAGAAACAATATATGCTATTGTAGTTGGTTTGTATAAGAAAGGAAAAGGTGCTCATGTGCTTTATTCTAGATTTCTAGTACCACGTGAAAAAGATAACGTAGGACGTCTATTAAATGAAGTATGGTTTTCAGTTGAAGTAGCAGAAGCTATAAAAAATGAACTAAACATTAAAGCTACTTGGATTGATATCGACTTAAACCCAGATCCAAAATTCAAATCAAATGCTGCTTTAGCTAGTGCTGTTGGAGTTGTAACTGGAATGGGATATGCAGTAAGACATAAGGGTAATTCACCTGTGATGACATACGCTGCAGATCATTTAGTAAAATAAATTTGGTTCGGGCAAAGTAAGGTCGTAGATTTAATTATATGAAAAAAGAATTATTTGACATGCTTATGGCTTCAGCAGTAGCCGAAAAATCAAAAGCATTATTAACTTTAGATCTATTATCTAACCACGCAGCTGGAATTGGTGATCATTCAACAAAAGACTTCTATAATAATGCTGAAGAAGCATTACAAATGTTAGTTGATGCTGATGATAAGATAGAAACACTTGAAAAATACTTTAAAAAATAAATTATGTTTTTGACTTATTACATTATCTGTATTATCTATTGTTTCTATCAATTAAATAGAAAGTATAATACAAGAGGGGTAGACGTAGGTACTTCCCCAGAATTAGACTCTATAATGGTTTTGATAATGGCTTGGGTGTTAGCACCTATTGACGTATCTTTAACCTGGATTAGATGGACTAAAGAGGCTGAAGAAGCTAGAATCAATCAAAGTAAAAGAGAGTTTTACGAAGATCGATTAAAGAAGCTTGGAAAATTGTAGGGTGGTGAAATGGCTCTAGAGCTAGGCAGACACGCCCTCTCGTCTCGAGGGTGCAGATAACGAAATAGATAAACGATAATGGGTTGACCACACGCTTGCAAGCATAACTGTCATTTATCGAATCGCTGCGTATTGGTTCGACTCCAGTCCCTACAGCAGTCCGTCGGAAGCTCATCATGACCCGAGTGAGATGGAAACGCGGAAATCGGGTCCCGTTGCCTCGGTGGTGGAATTGGTAGACACGCAGGACTTAAAATCCTGTTCGCCGCAACGCGAGTGCGAGTTCGATTCTCGCCCGGGGCACAATAATTATTGATATGGCATGTCATTGTTTAATGTTAAAGGATCAACGTGAGTTCCTTCAATTAATGAAGGAAAGGGACAGTGAATTGATTCTTAAAATGGTTAAATGTGTACTTAGCGCATATAAACGAAATAAAAACGGTATTGATATATTTGATATCACATTCAAGGATATGAGTGGTATGATATTTAATATTGAAAAATCGCAGTATACTGAATTATTGAGCAATTGCTTAGATGACTTAATTAAAGTTGAGGAATATGAGTTATGTGCCGAAATAAAGAAAATATTAGATAAAAAATCTAAGAAAAAATCTGGGGATGTTCCGGTATTTGATCAGTAATTCGGAGGTAATACTACACGCAGAGATAAGTACTGTATCTCTTTAAACTACGTACAAACAATAACTGTAGAATTATCTACTATGACCTTCGCAGATCTTATGGATTTCGTAGGCGCTAACGAGTACGCAGTAGCGGCTTAAAGCATCGGGTGTAACATCCTAGGAACAGAAGTTACAAGTTAGTTTACCCAAACGTTAAATGGGTTGGTGGAAACGCTGTCCTAACCAGACGGCCCCAATTCTTTTGGAACAGTAGTAAGATTAAACTGTTAAACTAAGCGTGTGAGACGTTGGTATTATTGTTCATTATTGAGACACGAGTTCGACTCTCGTCATCTCCACAAGATGTCCATTCCCCTTCCCGCGATCAGGGCGCTCAGAGTGGGCCTTTTACGAAGCAACCAGAAATGGTTGCTTTTTCTTTGCATATTTATGTACGAACCACATTAAAAATTAAAAGATGAAACAAAAAGCCATAACTCTGGCCATCAGCCTACGCGAAAAGTTATTCTACGTATTCTTATCTTTCGTAGGATTATTCATAGGACTTGCCCTATTAACACAAATATTCTTTGTAGTCCTTCAATTTACAGGACACGAAGATTTCACACAGAAATTAGCCAATGAATTTTCATGGCGATTTGATGGTACCTTCAAGAACAGCCCTGGTAATATATGGTATGACGCATCTGAACATATCTATGTTGAGAAAGTTACTAATAAAGTTGTTATTGGTAAATTAGCAGGTAATCGCAATTTAGAATTCGGTGTTAAAAACATCTTAGAAGAATATGTTCAGGAAAAAGGGTATGACTTAACCCCAGACGCTGAAAATAAATTACGTGTTGAAATTGTTTATTTAGACGTTCTAACTACAAAAAAGAACGTATCTGTATTTCATAAAGACGAACAAGAAGTTGTTATTCGTTTAAAAGGTATCTTATACAAAGATGGTATCAAGGAAAAAGAGGTTTTAGTTGAAGAATCATCATCAGAAATCTCTATGTCAACTCTTATAGTAGATGAAGGTGGTAAGTTTAATCAAACAAGTCTAAGCAATGCGCTTAAGAAAGGTTGCGATAAATTAGTCACAAAACTATTAGGAGAAAAATAAAAATGAAAAAATTATTAACGATTTTAGGGATACTAGTAGTATCTATGCTGTCCGTAACAGCTAACGCACAATTAACAGTAAACCAAGCGGTAGTAACATCAGCACCTTATAAGGTGGGTGATACTATTCAAATTAAGTATACTGTAGCTAGAGGTACAACAAAACCACGTTATTATTGGTTAAGATACCAATATAATAACAAAGCATTAGCTTATGTGTCTACAACATGGTCTCAAGGTACATCAGTTCAAACATATTACACTGGTTGGAGTAGTTATAAGTTTACTGCTAACGCTAATAAAACAGTAACTAGCTTATATGAACAATACCAAGCTACACCTTGGGCTTATACGTCAAACTCAGATTGGAATATCGGTCAATTAACAGTACAAAGAACAGATGCATCTGTTGACGGTATTATAGCAACACAAAAATATGTAGTTAAGGATCTAGCTGATTATACTGATATTCATAAATTGGACTTGTCTTATGCCATTGATGACACATCAGCATACATTGCCCCTATTACAACTACAACAGGTAAAGTATCATTATCAAGTGTAAGTGGTAATACATCTCAATTTAAAGTTAGAGTATTATTCCCTTCAAATTATAATATTGGTGATCACACAGTTCAATTAATGAGATTAAAAACTGATGGTAGCGGAATGATTGATTGGTCTCAACAGCCATTACAAACTAAAGTATTAGACGCTAGTGGTGAAGCTATATTCACATCAGGTGTTAAGGTTGGAGACAGTTTAGGTGTATTCGTTGCTCCATCAATGCAAAAAACATGGATGAATAACATTGTAACTGTATCAGATGCTTATAAGGCATTCTTAGGTATATCTCAAACTGATATTACAGGTACAACAACATACTTTACTAGACCAACATTAGAAAAGAAGGTAGGTTTAATTACATTAACTAATTCTACATTTAGTGAAAGTGATAGTTATTATATGTTTGCTCATGTAATGGGTATAGATGTATCTACTAAAGCATTTATCCCTAAATCAACTTCAACATCAGTAAGATACTATAGTGGTTTATTAAATCAAAGTTGGTTAGACGGTGTAACTACAAATAAAGTAACAATTTCTAACCCAATACAAACAGTAGACGCTGTATTTGCTTGGGGTGGTGATTTAGATTGGTCACATTCATCTCACCCAGATACTATTGCTGCTAGAATATCAAGTGGTAATTACTCTAATGCTTTAAACCCAACAGCAACTATTAAAACAATGTCAGTTGGCAGTATGGCTTATGCTACTGAGGCTTTAGAAAAAGCAACATTAAGCTTAACATCTACAATTGAAAGTAATAAAGTAACATTATCAGCAAGTTTAACTAAAGCCGATTTAGCTGGTTTAGAAGTGATCATGCAGTATGATAGTACCAAATTAACATTAACTGATGTTATATTTGATGCTGGTAGTACAATTACAAACTTCTCAACACATGATAATGGTAGATTAACATTTGGTTCTATTGATCAATTAAAGACAGCTAGAATTAAAGTTGGTACTCCATATAAATTAATATTCACACCTAAGGTACCTTTAAGTAATACTGCAGGTTTATTCTATACAGTATTAGCAGATGCAGTTGATGCAACGGGTAAGAAAATAGAATTAATAGTTGAATAACATGAAAAAAATATTAGTTACATTATTTTTATTAATATCATTTTTAGGGTTCGGACAGAGTGTATCTGCTCCGGACTCTAAATCATTCTTACCATCTACTAGTGGACAAGATGCAAGTGGATTTTTATTAAGTGGCTTCAGTTCAACTGCAACCGTATTAGCATCAATCAGTTTAGTTGAATACCCAACTGGTACAACATTTTATTTAAGTGCATTTTCTGGTTTAACTGCTGCAAGTGGATTTACATTAACGGGTAATAAAACTCGTTTAGTAGTAACGGGTTCAATGAATAGTATTAATCAAGCACTAATTGGTTTAAAAATAAACACAGGTGCAATAAAAGGTAATGTAAAATTATCAGTAGCAGCAACTGTAAATCCAACGGGTTATTATTATAATGGTGTAAACGGGCACTTTTATAGGCCTATATCAACTGGGAACACATATACAGGTGCAAGAACCGCCTCTGAAGCAACAACATTCAAAGGACAGAAAGGATATTTGGTAACAATAACCTCTGCTGATGAAGATGCCTTTATTTTTAATAATGTGCCACAAACTAGTATTTGGTTTGCACTAACTGATGAAGAAACAGAAGGTCAATGGAAAATTGATGCAGGTCCTGAAAAAGGAACACTAATCAAAACATCAAACGGACAAACTAATGGAAATATAGTTGGTCAATATAATAACTGGGCAGGTGGTGAACCAAACAATAGTGGTAATGAAGATTATGCTGTAACTAAATGGGGAGGTGGTTATCAATGGAATGACTTACCTAATGGATTTAATTGTCCCTATGTAATTGAATATGGAACTTGGACTAACCCAGATGACGCTACATTCACTGAATTTTATACTAACTCAGTAGTACATTCAAATGGAGAAGTATTAACAGCAAGATTCAATTTTGATTTTGGTGGTAATGTAGATGAAACTAAATTCTCAGCTAAAGCAAATACATATGTAAACAATGTTTGGGGTGTGACTACCAACACATCGAGAGCATTAAGTGGATTGGGTAAAGCAGATATAACAAACGATTTAGACACTCTTAAAGTAAGTAGTGGTAATTATAAAGCAATAGCAACTGCAGGACAGTGGGAAGCAGCTATAATATACGAATACGATGCTAATTCAGATGGACATACACTTCTTGTAGATGAAAGAATGTTTAATGGAACAAATGTAGATCCAAATACAATTACATCAATTAAATTTTTAGACATTTATGATAGTACTGTTAGTGTTATAAGTACAAATGGGTGGTGGAAAACTTATTTATTGAAAGGTAATTTAACAACAAAAATAGCAACAAGTTCATTTAGTAATTTACTAAGACGCCAAGATAATTGGTATGGAACATCAGCTACATTTTCATTTACAGCAACAAGTACTTTTAAGCAACATGGTATTGACATAATAGCAAACTCACAAACTGAATTAAATACATTATATAATAGTATTGTAACTGTATCTGATGTTTATTTAGCATTTAAGGAATTATCAAATGGAGGTTTATTCGGTAATGAAACTGGTAATGAATTTGGATATGGTATTCAATATATGAATGCCGATGTTGATGGTAATGGCATATTCAATGAAGCGGATACTTATAAATTATTACAGCATCTAACAGGCATTCAATCTCTCACCCAATATCCCTCATTAACTTATTTAATGAAATTATATAGTAAGTCTGATTATGATGCTATAACTAAGTCGAATTGGAATACACAATTTAACTCAACTAGAAGTTTATATCCATTTAGTTTAAATACAGGTACACTTAACAACACTTATAATGTTAGCGCAACTTGGGTAGGGGATGTAAATTTATCTCATTCGGCCACTCCAGTAACAACAACTACTGCTAGTAATAGTATAAGAACAATGTCTGTAGGTACTATGTCTATACCAAACGAAATTAACGCTTCAATCGTTACTGAAGTAAATGATAAAATATATGCTTATATTACTTTAGATCCATTACAACAAGAAGTAGTTGGAACCCAGTTTCAATTAAATTATGATAATTCAGTTCTAAAATTTGAAGGTGTAGAATTTAAGACAAAAGGTAGTCCAATGAACTATAATACTAATAGGGGTAACTTTATAAACTTAGGTTCATTAATTAATGATGGTAGTACTACATTAGATAATACTACTGAATATAAAATAACATTTACATCGACTACTAAGCTTGATAATATATTAGGGTTAATATCAATAGGTGCTACTGATGCTGTTAATAAGGCAGGTACAACATTAAAAGTTAAAGTAAAATAATGAAAAAATTATTATTCATATTATTGTTATTGTCGGCTTGTAAAAAGATAGAAGTACAACCACAACCACCAGTAGTACAAGATATATTCAGTGTTACTGAATCAACCGTGTCGAATGGTGGTGATATTTATTTTGATTTAAAAACAGCAGGTACGTATACCTTAACAATGTTGGATGAAACTCAAAATGTAATAACAAGAGAGCGTATTAGTGGTAAAGTAGGACAAAACAAGTTAAAAATATACACTAGTTCGCTACCCGTTAAATATTTATATTTAGTATTGGAAGACCAATCCCGTACTCAAATAGGTAAGACAGCCATTAAAATTAATTAAAAATGAACACAATGAAGAAAGTATTAGCAGTTGCGGCTATCCTGTTTGTAGGATGTACAAAAGTGGATGTACCCACACCACAACCACCTGCGGTAAACGCTGAATTAAAAATAGCAAGCGCAGTTGGTATTAAATTACAAACCCCATTCGTAACAACAGAAGTTGCTATGAATGTTAAAAGTGATGTAGCTCAACCAGTTACAATCAAAATATTTGATATCTCAAATAGAGTAGTATCAAAAGAAACAGTAAACGTAATTGTTGGTGACAATATTTTAAAAGTATATACATCAGCATTACCATCATCAGCATATAGAATTGGATTATTCGATGCTAATGGTAATCAATTAGGAATCACAGATTTTAATAAATTATAAAAAACAAATAATATGTCAGAAGAAGTAGAACAAGAATCAACTGGTAAATCGTTTAAAAACATTATCATCGGTTTAGTTAGTACAGTTACATTAGGTGTAGGTGGATTTATTACTAACAAATTAACAGGTGGTGGTGACGAACCAGCAGCAACACCAGCAGCAGCTCCAGTAATTAATATTACTAATAGCAACCAACAATCTCAAGCAGCAGGTGGTAAAACTGTAATCATTAAAGAGAAAGCAGCAGAACCAGCCAAACCAGCAGCTCCAGTTAAGAAAAAAGACGGTGACGAATTCAAAGAAGAAGCACCTAAGTGGTAATTTATAAAAAATAAAGTATGCAACAACCAAGTGGATTTAAAGATTTATTAAATAAGATGATGTCCCGTAGATGGTACATCACAGCAATGGTATTAGGTGGATTTATATTAATCATTGCAGGTATATTTACTGCAATTAGTTTACAAACACCAATGGCCGCAGCATGGAAAGAATTATTAATGTTATTGTTAGGTGCATTTATTGGTAGTTATGGTAAAATCATCGACTACTGGTTTAGTGACACTGATAAAGACAAGATGTTAGTACAAAAAATGGATGAAGAAGATGGTGTAACTTTAGGTAGTGTTAATGACATTAAAGAAAGTAACAAACCATTCACTCCATTAATTCCAGATGCTTTCGTAGCAGGTGCAGCAGCAGCAAGAGATTTAGCTGTAGTTGAAAACAAACAAAACTATGAATTAGCAGCTGATCAACAAGAACATGATCAAAAGTTAGAAGCAGATGCTCAAGAACATGAGCAAGAAATGGAAAAATTAAAATTAGAACATGAAATGAAAGCACATAGATACTGCCAACATGAATGGGGTGACTCAGACAATGATGGTGAATTAGAGTGTCAAAAGTGTGGTTTATTAAAAGACTCTTGGGACGAATCCCACTAACCATTAAAAATTAAAAGTATGACTTTCAAACAATGGGTGATCGATCTATTCAAAGATGAAAGAGGATCGACTTCAGTAAAACCGGTTATAGCGTTTGTAGGTGCAATGTTTTTATGTGTAACAATGATGTTAAACTCATTTTCACATGCAGATTTTGCTCCATCTCCAGAACTGGTAAATGCAGTAATGATTATTACTGGTATCGGAATGGGTGCTGACACGTTTGATAAATTCTCTCACAAAAAGAAAGAAGACTAAAACAAAACTAAAGGGAACTTCGGTTCCCTTTTTTAAATTTAATTTATGTATGAAAAATTTATTAATATTATTAGGTCTATTACTGACCATAAATGTGGGTGCCCAAACTGTAGGATCCACGAAGACAGAGCAGTTCAAAGCGTCATTCGAAACAAAAATAGACATTAGTCAATTTTTAAATTATGAAGGACCAACGATACCAATTCAAATTCTTAAATGTGGTATCGGAGATGATCTTTATGAGTCGTATCCTGAACTCAAGGAAAAGAAAGTGGGCTTGGGCGTTGCTAACATCACGCTTGAATATCTTGAAAATCTTAATCGATTTACATTCACAGAAGATAAGACAGAAATCAAGAATAGAATGGTTAAACAATTCCAAGCATCTCAAGCTGGTATTTCTGAAAATAAATTAGATGGTAGAGGTAAAATCAGATTGGCTCATTACTTCGTTGAAATTGAAGTATATGATTGGTCAGTATCTGAAGATGAAGAAATTACAACACAAACAGGTG